>Ga0172371_10005340_pt1 | contig 19090 bp, 15 predicted proteins | sample Lak12m_FD_114543 | JGI IMG/M metagenome (GOLD analysis project Ga0172371, IMG submission 114543) | Freshwater microbial communities from Kabuno Bay, South-Kivu, Congo - kab_022012_12m | ecosystem: Environmental > Aquatic > Freshwater > Lake | place: Democratic Republic of the Congo: South-Kivu...
ATACGAATCAGGCTGACGTGCCACTACGCCGATTCGCACGAGCGGGGGGCATCATCAAGGGGGAATTCATCGTCCGAGAAGACGTCAAGCTATCCATTGAAAGATGAGGTGGTGGATTATGGTTTGTGGCAACCATTGCGGTCATGTGCTAGATTAGTGTATCGGGTGGAGTAGTATCCGGCAGCAGGATCTGCCGGCGGCTTCAGGTACAAATGAGGACAGGAATCACTCGCGGCCACTCTGATGAGCGGCATACCGAAGACTGAGCGACGGATTGCGATGTTCAGAAACATTTCCGAATTATTGAGAAAATTCACGAGGAGCCTGAGCTTCAAACTCAGTTTCTACGCGGGGCTGATAATGTTCATCGCTGTTGTGGCCTTCGCGTATCACACCATTTCCGCCCAGGAAAAAACCCTGATAGACGAAAAGATCCAAGGCGCGCTCAAAGACTCGGAGGTGATTAAGGCCGCCATCTGGAATGGGATGATGACAAAAGACAGAGAGGTCATCCGCCAGATCGTGTTGGCCATAGGCAAGCAGGAAGGCTTCAAGGAGATCAACATTTACGACGAGAAAGGTGTGCTCCATTACACCAGCAACGAAGACTCCATGCTCCACGTGGGCAAGGAAATGGCAGGAGACAACAACCCGTGGCTGAAAGATGTGGCAACCAATACCGCGCTTAGGTATAGATTTTTTGATGACGGCAAGTTTCTCAATGTCGTGAATCCCCTGCGCAACACCACGAGTTGCGCCGCGGCGGGATGTCACGCCGGCCCCGAAGTCCTTCCGACCCTGGGGGCGCTTGAAGTCAATCTTCCCCTCCATAGTCTCAGGAACAAGCTGCGTTTCCAGACCGAAGAGACCATCGCTTTCGCCCTCTTACTGTTTGTGCTCATCTCGACCATAATCGGGCTGGCCATAATCTTCGGAGTGAGGCCTTCCTTGAGAAAGCTGCAGGACAAGGCGGGAAGAATGGCCCGCGGTCAGTATACGCCCCAACCGGAGCTTGCCGTGGCCAACGACGAGATCGGCGAGCTCGGACGCGCGTTCGAGGAAATGAGCCGCCAAATTAACGATCGCACCCGGCAGTTGGACAAGAGCCGCCGTATGTATAAGGAGCTCTTCGAGCGGGTTCCGTGTTATCTTACCGTCATCGGTAAAGATTTTAGCATCGTGCGAGCCAACCAGGCATTTAAGGACGAGTTCGGCGATCAAGTGGGGAAACAATGCTTCGCCGGATTCAAGGGACTAAAATCGAGGTGTCGGAACTGCCAGGTGGAAAAAACTTTCAAGGACGGACTCGCGCACCGATCCGAGGAAGTTTGGAGCCTGGGCCGCGAGGATCGCAAAGCTCTAGTTGTAGTCAACACATCTCCGATCTTCGACGAGGAAGGAAAGGTGGCGGAAGTTCTGGAGATGTCCGTTGACGTCACCCGTTTGGAGAAGCTCCAACTGGAACTCAAGAAAAAGGAAGAACAGTTCAAGAACCTTTTCGAGAACGTCCCCTGCTATCTAACCGTTGTTGACAGCTCTTTCAGGATAGCCTTCTACAACAAAATGTTCGCCAAAGACTTCGGCGAATGCTGGGGTAAACACTGCTACCGGGTTTACAAGAGCCGCGATGCAAAATGCGACAATTGCCCCGTGGAAAGGACCTTCGCGGACCGGGAATCCCACACTTCGGAGGAGGTGTGGCAGCAGAACGGACAGGACGTGCACATAGTGCTCTACACGGCCCCCATTGCCGATGACCAAGGCGAGATAGTCGCGGTCATGGAAATGGCAACCAACATCACCGAATTGAAGCTGCTCCAGAACGAGCTGGCAATTCTGGGTGAAACCATAGCGGGAATGTCTCACACGGTGAAAAACATTCTTTCAGGCCTGGAAGGCGGCGTCTACGTTGTTGATTCGGGCCTTCGCTCCGGTCGCGAGGAGAAAGTCCGCGTCGGATGGGACATGGTGAAAAAGAATGTTGAGAAGGTCTCCGAGCTTGTGAAGGACATTCTGTATGCCTCCAAGGAAAGAAAGCCCGATTACCGGGAATGCGATCCGGGAAAGATCATTTTGGAGGTTCACGACCTCTACGAGGCAAAGGCCAGGGCAAAAGGCGTTGAATTGATAAAGGACTTCCAGCTGGAAATGGGCCCGGCTCTACTGGATCCCAACGGTATACACAGCGTCCTTTCCAACCTTGTCTCCAACGCGGTAACCGCCTGCGCCGGAGCGCCGGCCAAGGGCAACCGCCACGTAATACTGGCTGGTCGAATGAAGGATCGGAAGCTTCTCCTCCAGGTGACGGACAACGGCGTGGGGATGCCGGAAGAAGTAAAGCAGAATCTTTTCAAAAAGTTCTATTCCACAAAAGGAGCCAAGGGCACAGGTCTGGGATTGGTGGTTACCAGGAAGATAGTGGAAGAGCATGGGGGAAGAATTGAGGTCGCCTCCAGAGTCGGCGAGGGAACCAGCTTCTCCGTAGAAATACCCTTGAAGCCTATTGAGCAGCCGCAGGCGATGAAGGTCACGGCCTCGTGAAGTGATTTGCAGTAAGCGACAAAATTCTTGTCCGATTTCGATGTTCGGAGGGGGGTAGCGATGTCAGCGCAAATTTCGGTGGGGCAGGCATCCGAAACTGTCTCAAAACGCGGGTGCCAGTCAGAATCGTGGCACGAGCGCTACTTCAGACCGGTGATGAACTACAGGACCATGGTTATGCCGGCATTGCGGGATGGACAAAAAAGCTGCTGTAGGGGCGGGGCTTGTCCCCCCCCGTCTCATCAATCCTGGAACAACGGGCGGGGACAAGCCCCGCCCCTACAGGACATCGTGCTACGATCATGGCTCTTCTGGAAATTCCGAGACAGTCTCATCCTGCCTGCCCAGGAACGGCGGCAAGATGCCCGCCCCACCAGAGCATCGTCTTTGCCCATTACCATAACGCGAGGACTTGTCCTTCTTCTCCGGTCGCGGCTCCACATCAGTCCTCGATCCCCAGCGTCCTCAAATAATGATTCATGGAATTTCTGGAGATGTCCAGCAGTACGGCGGCCGCAACCCGATTGCCCCCGGTTCGGCGCAGTGCCTCTATGACCAGAGAGCGTTTCAAGTCAATTGTCACCTGGTTGAGGGATTTCCCTTCGGGAAAAGCAGTGTTGAATGACCACGCCTTTTCAGTGTCGCCGATCCCCAGGGCCGTTAGGGTTATCTTGCCGCCGCCGGAGAGAATCAGAGCGCGCTCAAGCACATTACGTAGTTCCCGAACGTTTCCGGGCCACTCGTAACCCTTGAGGGCCTCCAAAGCCTTCGGGTCCAGTTCCGGCGGCGCGTGAAGTCGGATCTCCCTTTGCAGCTCCCCCAAGATGTGCTGCACGAGGATGGGAATGTCCTCCGGCCGTTCCCGAAGAGGCGGTATTTTTATGGTCAGCACGTTGAGTCTGTAGTAAAGGTCGCGCCTGAAACGCCCATCCGCGACGTCTTTCTCCAAATCGCGGTTCGTGGCAGTGATCAGCCTGGCATTCACGGAGATGCTCTTCTCGCCTCCAACTCTCGTAAAGGTCCTCGTATCAAGAAAGGTGAGGAGCTTTGCTTGCAGGTTGGGGGAGAGCTCACCTATTTCGTTGAGGAACAGAGTTCCGCCCTCGGCAAGTTCCAGCTGGCCTCGCTTGCGGCCGCGCGCGCCGGTGAAGGCACCGGATTCGTGACCGAAGAGCTCGGATTCCGCGAGCTCTGGAGCCACCGACGCGGCGTTTATGGTGAAAAATGGGCCGTTGGATCGCTCGGAGTGGTCATGTATGAATCGGGCCAGATAATCCTTTCCACTTCCGCTTTCTCCCAGGAGCAGCACTATGCTTCCGCGGGAGGCTGCCAGTAGGGCCTTTTCCAAAGTGAGCTGCATGGCCCTGGACGGATACTGCACAACAGGACGCGATGAGGTTTGTTCTGATTTCTTGCGGTCCGTAATGTCGCGGGCTATCCCGCAAATGCCCGCTATCTCCCCTCGGTAGCTGTGCAGAGGGACCCTTGTCTCAAGGAAAGTCCTCGGAACTCCATTGACCGGCCTCGTGTGTTCCTCTTCTATTACCTCGCCTCTCAGGACGCGCAGATCAGTCTCCCGGAGGTGCAGACCCGCTTCGCTCCCATAGAGCTCTTCATCGGTCCTGCCGATGATCTGGGCAGCCGAAATCTGGAGCAGGTTTTCCATCGCCGGGTTCACCAGAGTGTAGGCCAGTGAATGATCCTTGATGTAGATGCAGTCCTGTGCCGCTTCGATGACGGCCCGGAAGCGTTCCTCGCTTTGCCTCAGTGCTTCTTCGGTTCTTTTACTCTCGGCAGCCTCGACCAGGAGCTTTTGGTTGGCCTCCTCCAATTCCCGGCGTTTCGCGCGCTCCTCGTCGTATAGCCGGGCTATGTCTTCGGCATATTTGAGTGACTGTCGGACGAGTATTCCTTCGTCAAGGGAGGGCTCTCCATTCTCAGAAGGTTTCTTGCCTGCCATCGGAACCTCGCGACAAGGATCAGCCGTCCAGAATTTCTTCCACTTTGCGCAGCAATTCCAGTGGGCTGAACGGCTTGACAAGATACTCATCCGCTCCGGCCTCCATTCCTCTTTGGATGTCTCCGGCCTGTCCTTTTGCGGTGAGTATGATTACTGCGCAGCCGCTTGTCAGCGGGTCTTTTTTCAGTATTCGAGTGGCTTCGAGACCGTCAATATCTCCCGGCATCATGATGTCCATCATCACCAGGTCGGGCTTTTCGGCTCTGGCGATTTCGATGGCCTTTTCGCCCGAGTCGGCGGTGAAAGTCGTACAGTCGCGTCTTGAAAGGGTCTTCTCCACTAGTTCTCTAATTTCAGGCCGGTCATCCACGATGAGTATTTTCTTCATCAGGAGGCTCCTCCATCAACACCGCCAGAAGATCGTCGGATAGGCAGCGACGGTCTTGAAGCGGCAGCACCATTTTGCCTCTTGTCGCTAATGAGGGGGTATTCTAACCCATAAACCGCCATATAGGGCAGAATTTCTTTCAAGGTACGCTCCCGATGATCAGCCCGCGTCAAGGATATGCCGCACCAATTTGAGGAAGTCATAGCCCTGAAAGGGTTTGGCCACGAATCCACGGGCTCCGCCCTCAATGGCTTCTCTGGAGGGACCGTCCGGGGAATAACCGCTGGATATGAGAATCTTTGTCCTTGGATACGCTTTCAGGATCTCATCCATGCACTGTTTACCCCCCATTTCCGGCATGATGAGGTCCAGAATCACCAATTGAATCTTTTCCGCTTCGCGATTGAATATTTCGAGAGCTTCTATTCCATTGGCAGCGGTCAGCACCTGGTATCCCGATCTTGAGAGCAGCCGGTTGCCCAGTGCTCTCACCAGTTCTTCATCGTCCACCAGGAGGATAGTTTCCGTACCACCTGGGGCTTTTCCTCTGTTCACTGTTTCGCCGTTTTCGGGTTCCACTTCTATTGCCGGAAGATAAATGGCAAAGGTGGTTCCCGAACCGGGCTCGCTGGAGCAGGTTATATGGCCGCCGTGCATTTTGACTATACCGAAGACCATCGCCAGGCCCAACCCCGTCCCTTCTCCGGCGGCCTTGGTCGTAAAGAACGGCTCGAATATGTGCTCCATTACGTTTTCTTCCATGCCGTGACCAGTGTCCGATACCTCTATTAGCACGTACCTGCCCGGTGCAATGTCTACCAAGGCATCGTAATAAGCTTGCTCGAGGACTACGTTCCTGGTCTCGATGGTCAGCTTGCCGCCGTTGGGCATGGCATGTTGAGCGTTCACAGCCAGATTGACGAGCATCTGCTCTATTTGCGTACGGTCGGCATTAACTGTGAACAGGTTGTCCGCCAGCAGAATCTGCAGATCTATCATCCTGGGGATGGTGCGCCGCAGCAACTTCTCCACGTGCGTGACCTGGTGGTTTATATTCATGGGCCGCGGCTGGGTCTCTATCTTTCGGCTGAAGGTAAGGATTCTCTTAACCAGTTCGGAGCCGTCTCGTGCGGCCCTCATAATGGCCTGGAGGTCGGAATAACCAAGCTCGCCTTCGTGCCTGTCCTGGATCATTAGTTCGGCGTACCCAAGCACGACCGTGAGCAAGTTATTGAAATCATGGGCCACACCGCCCGCCAGTGTGCCAAGGGATTCCAGTTTCTGCGCTTGCAGCAATTGAGCACGCAACAACCTCGTTTCGCTGACATCCACCAGAAACGCAAGCGAAGCCAGGCGCCCGCGATACTCGATATCCGTGCCCCAGGCTTCCACCTCGAAACGGCTGCCGTCCTTCCTGATGCCTGTGACCTGGTAATGGGGGCTCAGGGGCCTGCCGTTGGCCCGATCTGCCAATCGCTCTCTTATACGGTCCTTGTCCTCATCCACAAAAAGGGACTCCACCGGCAAGTCCAAAACTTCTTCTTCGCTTTCAAAACCGAACATCCTGACAAAGGCCGGGTTGACGTACGAATAGCGGAAGTCGGTCGCGATCCTGATCCCAACCGGCGAGCAGTCGGTGATGAGCCTCAGGCGTTCTTCGGAATAGCGCAGGTCATCCTCGTGGCGCTTAGCTTCGGTTATGTCCTCCATCACCGCCTGGCAGCCGTAGATGGAACCCGTGGAATCCCGCATGGGTGTGACAAGTATCCTGAGATATGGGTTACTTCCCCATTTGCTCCTGTACGGCCCTTCAATCTGGATGGTCTCTCCACTCGCGTAACACTTTTCGAAAGCCTCGGATATGCCGGATTCAAGGAGAAGAGGGAAAGTGAGGATGTTGATGGACTTGGTGGCCTCGGACGACGGCGAACCCATAAGCTCCAGCAGCTTGGGGTTCACGTCGAGGATTCGTCCCTGGGTGTCCACGGATATGATCCCTATGGGCGCGTTATCCACAAGAAAACGGTATTTTTCTTCGCTGTGCCGGATTGCCTCCTCCGCGATGCGGGCCCGCTCTTGCATTCGGATCGCCGCGATGCCGTAGGAGAGGTCCGATGCCAGTTCCACGAGGAGTTTTGTTTCTTCATCGTCGAACGCGTCGGGCTCTGATGAATAAATGGTGATCGCACCCAGGATCTTTTGCTCGACCACTATGGGTAAAGCCGCGACGGAGGCAAACCCGCGCTCCAAGGCGTCTGCGCGCCAGGGATAGAAATCACCGTTGGTCGGGATATCTCGCGTTATTGACTTGTCACCAGTTCGTATGGCGGTTCCGGTGGGGCCGCGACCCCGTTCGGTGTCTGCCCAGGAGACGTTCAGGGCCTCCACGTAGCGGCTGTCGCTGCCCCACCAGGCCACGGGAACCACCGACTTATTGTCATCGTCATCGGCGTAGCCGACCCAACAGAGCCTGTACCCGCCATGTTCCGCCATGACCCTGCACACCTGCGTGATCAGTTCCATTTCGTCCGTGGCACGAACCATCGCGGAATTGCACTCGCTCAGGGTCAACAACGTCCGGTTCACTGTCTTGAGACGCCTCTCCGCGGCAACCCTTTGTTTGACTTCCGAAAAGAGTTCCTCGTTTGCCCGACGGAGCTGCTCGGTTCTTGCTTCAACCTTTTGTTCAAGCGCTTCCTGCCAGTTCTGGATGCGGTCAACCATCGAATTGAAGGTTGCAGCCAGGGTTCCTACCTCATCCGCGCTCTTGACGTCCGACCTTACTTCGAAGTTGCCGTTTTGCACTTCCCGGGCGAGCCCAGCCAGCTCCTCAAGCGGCTTGGAAACCCGGTCCGCAACCAATGCCACCATGACCAGACCTAGCAAAAGTCCGACCGCGCCCAGAATTACGGCATGTGCGAGCCCAGCCCATATCGGCCGGAACACCTCGGCCTCATCCCCCTTCACCACCAGGCCCCACCCCTGGCTGGGAGAAATTGTCAGGTGACGGAACGCAGCAAGAACAGGCACACCCCGGTAGTCTTCCGCGGCTATGGTTCCTTCATGTCCCCCGGCGGCCAGCCAGGAGGGAAGGGCAGAAATCTTATGTTCCAGCACCCGTGGCCTGGAACCGTCGGCAAGCGGATATTTGAGAGTAATCAGTATTTCCGAATTCGCATTAACCAGCACCACGTCGCCGGTTTCACCCAGGCCTTGGCCTGCATCGAGCATGGGTCTCAGAAAATCATCGGAATCAAGATAGGCCATCAGAACAGCGCCGGGCCGTGCATTGCCCTCGTCAATGGAGGACCGACCGGGAACAATGCTTGATAAGATCAGATAGGCTTCTGCGAGCCCCGATTCCCTTTCCACTTCCACTGCCGAGCCCTCATCGGAGTCCAGAGTCCCTGTGAAAGTTTTATTCTTCGCCACGGACGTCCCAACGTCCTTGTCGTCGGTGGATGCCAGCACAAATCCCGTTTGCGCGTCTGCAATTCTTATCTTTTCAAAGTCCACGTGAATAAGAAGTTCTTCTTGAAGACGCTCGGAAAGGTGGCGATAGCTTGGTTCCTCGATCAGCCGGTTGCGCAGTCTGTCAGGGGACAATCCTTCGGATCTCAAACGCTGTAGTAATGCCTCTACTTGTTCCACTCCATTGGTAACAGTTCTGGTGCGGGCAATGGTATGAACACAATGTCTTCGTTCCTTGAGCCACAATTCGAAGCGTTCTTTCTTGAGATCAGCCACAAGACTGAGCTTCTTCAAGATTTCTCGCCTGTACTGGCCTAAGCTTCCATCATATTCGGTAAAAGGGAGCCCGACTGTCCACACAACCCCCATGACAACAAATATCGTTGCAAACACGGCTCCGAACGCGATCATCATTTTCAGGCGCAGGCTCCTGAACCGATGCGAAGACGAGCCCGAAAGATCAACTGCACTGTGTTTATCCATTGATGTCCTTGTCGCGTACCCGCCAGCCGGATCATTATGCTTGCTATTATAAATGTTTTTTCATCAGTTGGAACAAGGCAACCCCAAGACGGGACAAGGAATGAGTCTGTGACGCCTGATCCGCGAGGCCCTGCCGCGGAAGATTGCCTTTACAGCAGGTGCCCGTTGTTGGGATACGGCTTACGCAATCTCAATTGCCGTCAGTACCGAGTGACACTTACATGAAGTTACAAGACTGTTCGGTCCAAAACGTACCCGATCCGTAACCCGTTGCAGTTCTGCAAAAGAGTAGCCGCCAACCCCTGGGAGAATCTGGACGCTTCTCAGCACAACAATGTTGACTCCCGGCACAAGCAGGTTTTCCAGTTCCCGATACAACGGGTCACGAGGCAGGCCCGTAACCGTGCAGAGGTCGCCTTCGGGACAATCGTCGGGACAGAGAAAATCCGCTCGGCTACAGCAAAGACAGGAGTCGTTAACGATGAATGGATTTGGCAGCAGGGAAGACAAACCCGGGGGAAGCGGGATTCTGACTGCTCCTGTGAGCCGGGCCTGGACGAACTCAGCGGCCAGATGAAATGGCACCATGGGCAGGATCAGGTCTTCAGGTTGGATGGAGCCTGCTCGCAATAGAAACTCCACGGCGTCTCCGTGAACGCATTGGACGCCTTCCGGGCTCCCCAGTGCGAGACGCGCGGCATCTTTCTCGACCACCGTTATGGAGGGGCTCACAAGCTCACGGAGTAGTCTTGCCACTGACAGACGGCCGAACTTTCCGTATCCCGCAACTATGAAGGTCATTGTTCGGCTACCGGACCGGCCGGCCACATTCATCAAATGACGCAGCCGAGTGCGTCACAGCCGGTCAGGTTAAGGGATTTGCTAAAATGGCAGGCCGCCAGGTGTCCCGGTGCGATTTCTTCCAATGCAGGAACGACTTCCGAGCACATTTTTTCCGCGTATAGGCATCTGGGATGGAAAGGGCACCCCCGCGGCGGATTTATGGGATCCGCGGGATCGCCTCTCAGGATTATTTTCCGGCCCGCCATTTCTGGTCTGGTGCTGGGGACGTTGGACATCAGAGCCTCGGTGTACGGGTGGCGGGGCTGGGCGAATAGGGGCTGGGCAGGAGCGTATTCAACCACCCGGCCCACGTACATGAGAACGATCCTCTGGCTGAAGTGCCTTATCAGGCCAAGGTCGTGGGAAACAAACAGATATGCCAGGCCAAGCTTTTCTTGTATTTCCAGGGCCAAATTCACGATCTGAGCCTGGACGGAAACATCCAGGGCAGATGTGGGCTCGTCTGCGACCAGTAGTCTCGGATACAGCGCCAGCGCTCGAGCGATGCTGATCCGTTGCCGTTGTCCCCCCGAGAATGCGTGAGGATAACGGTTCAGATGCTGCACTCTCAAGCCCACCAATTCGATAAGTTCCCTTATGCGACCCTCCAATTGGACGCCACGTGCTACCTTGTTGACGACTAGAGGTTCGGCGAGGATCTCCCGGACTGTCATACGGGGGTCTAGAGAGGCGAAGGGATCTTGAAAGATCATCTGAACGTGTCGCCTGATGGGTTTGAGTTCTCTGTAGGTCAGGCTTGCCAGGTCAACCCTGGGGTCCTCGCCGGGCGGCTGAAACCAGATCCGTCCTGCGGTGGGCCGGTACGCTCCCATTATCATGCGACCAACCGTGGTCTTGCCGCACCCTGACTCACCGACGAGGCCTACGGTCTCACCGGCTTTTACGGTGAAGCTCACGCCGTCCACGGCCTTCACATGGCCCACCACCTTTTTGAAGAAACCTCTCTGGATGGGGAAATGCTTCTTCAGGTCTTTGATTTCCAGAAGGACTTGCGATTTGTCCAACGATGATCCTCACATGCTTATGCACATCCTGGGGCAGGCAACGTAGTGCCGGTCCGCCACCTTGGTTAATTCGTAGGGACTGTCACGGCATAGGGTTGCGCCCCCGCATTCAGTGCACCGTCCGTAGAAAGGGCAGCCGACAAGGTTCTCGAGGGGGTCGGGGAGAATTCCTTCTATCGTCTCAAGGTAGCTCCTCACGGGTGTGTCTATCCCGGGAACCGATCTAAGAAGAGCCTTTGTGTAAGGATGCATCGGATCCCTGAAGAGCAGGTCCACCGGCGCGTGCTCCATTACCCGGCCGAAATAGACCACCAAGACGTCGTGGCTTATTTCAGCGATGACCCCTAGATTGTGCGAAATGAAGAGAATAGACATGCCGAACTCTTCCTGGAGTTCCCTGAGCAGGGCCAGGATCTGAGCCTGTATTGTAACATCAAGAGCCGTGGTGGGCTCGTCGGCTATCAGGATCTTGGGATTACACACAAGGGCCATTGCGATCATGGCGCGCTGGCGCATACCTCCGGATAACTGGTGCGGGTACGAGTCTATCCTTAGTTCCGGCTGCGGTATGCCGACCCTGCCCAACATCTCGATTGCCCGGTTGCGAGCCTCTGCCGCGCTAACGTCGGAGTGCAGCCTTAGTGCCTCCATGATCTGGCTGCCGATGGTGTGTAGAGGGCTGAAGGAGTTCATGGGCTCCTGGAAGATCATAGCCGCTTCCCGTCCCCGGATACTCCTTGCCTTCCTGCTGCGGGGGTTGAGCTCGGCCATGTCAAGTTGGCCGGCCAGGCCCTGGTCATCTTCCACCCGCAGGAGGATTCTGCCGTCCACGATCTGTCCGGGTGGCGGCACTATGCGCAGGATCGAGAGTCCGATCACGCTCTTACCGCTGCCTGACTCACCGACGATGCCGAGGGTCTTGCCGGGTTCGACCGAGAAGCTCACGCCGTCCACGGCCCTTACGACTCCTTCGTCCATCATGAAATGAACTCGCAGATTTTCCACTTGCAGGGCAGGGATCATTCACCTACCTCGAATAAGGATCAACAGCGTCCCGAAGTCCGTCCCCCACGAAATTGAAGGCCAGCACTATCATTATTACGAAGGACACTGGTATGAGAAGCCAGGGATATAGCGCTATGGTTGTAATGTTCTGGCCTTCTTTGAGAAGCACGCCCAGGCTTGTTATGGGAGGCCGCAACCCGATTCCCAGAAAGCTGAGAGCGGTCTCACCAAGGATCATGTGCGGTATGGCCAGGGTCACGGAAACTATGATGTGACTGGTGAACGACGGAAGGAGGTGACGGAATATTATCCTCGCGTGTCCCGCGCCGGCAAAGCGCGCGGCAAGGACGAACTCCTCTTCCCGAAGGGAGATCAGCTTGCCTCGAACCATCCTGGCCAGATCGGTCCAGCCAATGAGCGACAGGATAATGGTAATGGCGAAGTAGACCTTCAGCGCAGGCCAATGTGGCGGCATGGATGCGGAGAGCCCCATCCACAAAGGAATACTGGGGAAGCAGCGGATAACTTCGACGACGCGCTGAATGATTCCGTCGGGCCAGCCACCGTAATAACCTGAAATTCCGCCGAGAACCAGCCCTAGCACGAGACTCAGGAAGACCCCCACCATTCCTATGGACAACGATATGCGGCTCCCGTAAAGACACCTGGAGAACATGTCGCGCCCCATGCGGTCCGTCCCGAACAAGAAAATCCGCGCCGGGCAGTCGGTGCCGAAAAGATGGAGGTCGCTTTTCCAGAGTCCCCAGAAAACGTAGGGATCTCCTCGTACTAAAAACCTGATTGGATAGATCTCATCCGGGAGCTCAACATAGCGGATTTGCTGGGTTACGAGATCCAGGTCCATATTTACTGCCCGGACAAAAGGTCTCCTGAGCCGCCCCTCGTTATCAAAAATGTGGACCTTTGACGGCGCACAGTAAATGAACTCGAAGTGGCGGCTGTCCTTGTCGTACGGCGCGAGGAACTCGCAAAAGAACGAACAGAAATACAGCCCGCCGATCAGCACCAAGCCTATCACGGCCAGTGTGTGCTTCTTGTAGCGCCACCAAACCAGTTGCCTGGTGGAAGCGTTCAAGTATTTTTCGGCCCGCTCCTGTTCCGGGTTCATAGCCCTTCCCTTGCACCGAAACGTATCCGCGGATCAACCCAGGCCAGAAGAATGTCCGATACCAGCGTTCCCACAACGGTCAGAGTGCTCAAGAACATTATGAAAGTCCCTGCGAGCTGCATGTCCTGGCTCAGAAGCGCGCTCAGAAGAAGCGGCCCCGTGGTCGGTAAATTAAGTACCACCGCAGTTATCGCTATTCCCGAGATAAGCTCCGGCAGGGTCCAGCCTATCGTGCTGACCAGCGGATTGATGGCCACCCGAACAGGATACTTGAGGATGAGCCGCGTCTCTGAGAGACCCTTTGCCCTCGCCGTGGTCACGTAAGGCTTCTTTAGCTCATCCAGCAGGTTTCCTCTGATGATCCTTATAAATTTCGCAGTATGAGCCGTCCCTACGATCAAGACGGGGATCCAGAGATGCTTTAGCAGGTCCCAGATCTTGGCCATCCCCCAAGGAGCCTCTGCAAACTGGGGCGAAAAGAGCCCGCCGATGCTCATGCCGAGATAAGCGTAAGAAAACCACAAGAGGACCAGTGCGAAGAGAAAATTCGGCGTCGCCAGCCCAATGAACCCGATTACGGTCAGGAAATAATCCATCCACGAATACTGGCGCACTGCGGAATAAATCCCTATGGGCACCGCCACAGCCCATGTGAAGAGCAAGGTCAAAGTGGAAATGGTCACGGTCATGGCCAGTCGCTCGCCGATGAGTTCCGAGACGGGCTTGTTCCATTCAAAGGAGTGGCCGAAGTCTCCCCGGATGAAGTTCCAGGCCCACTTGAGGTACTGAATGTAAACAGGCTGATCCAAGCCGAAGCGCTCGTTTAGGGATTCCAGTTCAGCCTGATCCACGGCTTCGCCGCTAACGCTGAGTTGGGCCACGTACGTGGTGAGAAAATCGCCGGGCGGTAGCTGTATTATTGCGAACGAAATGATAGAGATAGCGATCAGAGTGGGAATCATCATTAGGATTCGGCGGGCGATGTACGCTAACATGATCGTATCCCTTTGCGATCAGAAGTCCTTCAACAAAATACCGGCTTGGTCATTACCGCGTTGGCTCCGCGGTGTGGCCTGCGGTTCCTGCCGGCTAATTAGCCTTACCAAAAAAGAACTGTTCCGGATGTATGGGGCCGGGATTGGGATAAATCCAGCTCTGGAAATCCTTCTTGGGCACGTTGAACATGTTTCTCGCTACTACGTAATAGTCCGGAGGTTCGTGGACGAGCCCGATCACCCACAGATTCCCTTCGTTGGCGGCAATTATCTTCCCGAAGAGTTCCTTCCTTTTCGCCTCCGAGACAGTGCTGAGAATGGTCTTGTAAGTCTCCATCATGGCTTTCATTTCCGAAGGAGGTTCTTCGCCCCTCTTACCGTCGCTCTGGAACCAGACCCCGTACAGCGGTGCATTCAGGCTCTCGGTACTGAACGGAAAGTACCATCTGGGTTCCAGGAGACATTCCATGCCGCCATCGCCCGGCCACAGAGCCATGTCGTGCGCGGCGGACTGCGTTCTCTGCCGGAAAAGTTCCATGGTCTCGGATTTTACCTCGGTATCTATCCCGACGCCCTTGAGGTTGGAGGCTACGATCTCGGCGGTGTCAACCCAGCTCTGTATGGAGACCATCACGTCCAATGCGATCTGGAGAGGCCGGCCGTCGGGTCTCATCCTTTTTCCGTCCTTGCCTTTTTTGAGGCCCATTTTGTCCAAGAGTGCCGAGGCCTTTACCGGGTCGTAATCCAGGTACGCGTTTTCGTAGGGCTGGCTGTAGAATTCCGAGTCCTTAAGAGGCGCTGCCTGTCTGGGGATCCCTTTGCCCCGGTATACTATCTTGTTGATCTCCTTTCTGTTGATCGCGTGGGAAATAGCCTTTCGGAACCTGGTATCCGAGAGGATCTTTTTCACCTCCGGATCCTGGTGGTTGAGGTTAGGCGCAAGAAGCAGCCCCACGGAAGCTGTGGAGAATTTCGGGACCAGCCTGTATTTTCCCAGCCGTTCACTGGCGACGAGGAGCACTGAATTCTGCATTCCGCCGAGCCTGCGTCCCTGCATGTCAATTTCGCCTGCGATGGCCTTGAGGACTATGGTTTGAGCCTCGGCCTGCAAGTCGTGCACTATGGTGTCAATGTACGGCAACTGATTGCCTGCGGTGTCAACTTTCCAATAATAGGGATTCCGTTCCATGACGAAGCGCTTTGCAGGAGCGGGAATTCGGGTCACCCACGCGCAAAGTGTGGGAAGACTCGGGTTGAGGAATTGGGCGCGCTGCACGTCCGACATTTCCAGGAAGAGCTTGGCCCATGTGGAGGCCTTCTTCTCCGCGACGAGCGCATCGAGCTTCTCGGGATCAGCGTACTTTTTGTGGAACTGCTTCAAATAGTGCTTGGGCTTGCTGACCAGAACTACAGCGTGCGGGCAGGCCAACTGCTCCAGGAAGATGCTGTATGGTGCGTCAAACTCCATCCGGATGGTGTAATCGTCCGTCTTGGTCACCTTGGGAAGCCCGCCGTTGGGGGCGAGCCATTTGGGGATGGAGGGCGTGAGCTCCTTGTCCGAGAGTATGTCCTCAAAATAGAATAATATGTCTTCCGCTGTGAAAGGCTGTCCATCTGACCACTTCACGCCCTGTACCAAATGAAACGTGAACACCTTGCCCTCGGGATCTATTTCCCATTTGTGGGCGAGATTGGGCAGTACTTTGTAGTCGGGGCTCCATCTGACCAGAGGATCATAAAGAACCCTCCTGGCCCCTACCAGATCGGAGAGCCCCGTGTAGGCGCGTCTCCAGGTGCCTCCGTAGCTACCCGGTTTTTCTACGGGAGTTACCACCACGGGTGAAGCAGGCAGCCTCTTGTCAACGGGTGGAAGCTGGCCACTTTTGACCTGTGCGGCCAGAGATGGGGCCTCGTTGAAGGCCTTGGCTCCGCTTGGGAACAAAACAGCCACAACGCATAGCCATACGACTATGAGATTTGCAGCCGGCGGCCACGAAGCCCGCTTGTTCATGGTGCCTCCTCCAATGGTAATGATTTGGGGGTCGGGTGAGACCTCAGCCATGACGGCCCGAGTTCTCTCCGGCAGAGAGTGACATCGTCCGAATTTTTATGAGGAATTCGGTTGAAAGTCAACGGCGTTATCCATTGTCTCGGGGTCGAGGCGCAAGCCTGCTGATCCGGTTACCCGGCAAGGCACCGAAGCGGAGATCAAAAAGGTATCTCGTCCTCCGGCGGTGGAGGTGGGTAATCGAGCCTTTCATCGGGTCTCTTGGACCTGGGCGCAGGGCCTTTGGCCCCGGACGGCCTCCTGTCGCCTCGTTCATAGTCTTCAGCGTTGCGGCTTTGCTGGGAGCCCGCTCCACCAAGCATTATCATGTCGTTAGCTATTATTTCGACCGTGGTTCGCTTATTGCCGTGTTCGTCTTCCCATTCCCGGGTCTGGATACGACCTTCGATGAAGACTTGTTTTCCCTTGCTCAAGTATTCGCCGCAAACCTCACCGAGACGACCCCACGCAACCACTCTGTGCCATTCGGTCCTCTCCTGGTCGTTGCCGTCCTGATCGCGCCACCGCTGGGAGGTCGCTATGGTGAAAGTAGCGACCGCCTTTCCGGAGGCCGTATACCTCAGCTCCGGGTCCTTGCCCAGATTCCCTAGTAACAGCACCTTGTTCAAAGATCTCTGGGCCATAATCGCCTCCCTGGAGCAAAGTACACGGTAATCTGAAAAACCTCTGTCGAAACAGGATTGGAAACGTTATCCTTCCCGAAAAGGCATCCCCTTGTCAAGGCCAAAGCACAAGAAGTCCTCCGGAGACTCTTTGATGCGGTTGCCCTTCGAGCGGAATCCCATGATTTCCTTTTGACTTTGTGCGAAGTTTTGTCTACGCTTCCCGAGAGGGGCACTGCGCCCTGCCGGTCAGTTGATCAATAAAAACAAATACGTGAACAGAAAGGGCTGACCTTATGGCTCCCAGGAAGATTCTGTTTTGCGAGGATTTTTCCAAGAACTCCGAAATTGCCAGGAAATGGGCCCTCGAGTACGCGCGGGCCTTTGACGCTGCACTGGTGTTTGTCCACGTGGTCGGGACGTGGCCTCCTCGATCTCCCAAATCTAAAGACGAAGAGGAATACAATGGCTGCCCCACTTCCAGGGAACCGGTAAATGTGGATCTCGAAGAACTGGTAGCCGAATTCCGCCGTGATCTCGTAAAAGTCACAGCCTGCACCAAAGTGGGCAGCCCGGCGGACGAGATCCTGCGTGTAGCCCAGGAAGAAGGAGTGGACCTGATAGTCATGGGTACCCACGGCTGGACGGGAATCAGATACAAGCTCCTCGGGAGCGTCGCGGAAGACGTCTTGCGGAGATCAAAAATTTCGGTACTAGTGGTGAGGTCCTCGCACTGATGTTTCAATCTGCCGTGAAGAATCGGCGAGAGGAGGGAAGGTCTTGCTCCGGAACTACCCTCCCCCTGCCGTAGCCGGATACCAGCGAGTCTCTTCTTCACTGACTTCCTTATTGGGCTAGTCACAACAGGAATCGTTGGATTCCACCACGCAACAGCAAGCAGATCCCTGCCTGCCCAGAGCCGAGTTGATGACGGCAGCGGCGCAGCCCACGCCGGCCTGGACCTTTACCGCGCCCTCCGGGCAGTTCCTTGCGCAAGCGCCGCACTCCATGCAGTCGTCACGGTTTTCGATCCGGACCCGACCATTTTGCCTCACCAGAACCCCGTGAGGACAAACCTGCAGGCATGTACCGCAGCCTGTGCACTTGTCTTCGGACAATTGCAGCGTGACCACGTTCCGCAGATATGTGAATCTTCCCATTACTCGGGCTCCTAGTTTTGAGATCGTAACCCGATGAGGCGGTATTCTTATACCACCAGGCGGGAGCCAACCCATAGCAGCAGCCCCAGCGCCGCTCCACCGATCTGTAACGGGACCGCTATCCGCATTTCTCGTTTAACCCCGGACAGTGACGTGTAGGTTGAAGCTCCGGTGAAATTCATGGCCAAGTAAGAGGCCAAGGCCGGCAACATCAAGAACCATCCGCAGATCTCGACCAAACCCGGCCATTCGCCTGCTACCCAGCCTCTGATAGCCACAATCGCCAGAGCAGCGGACAGGCCCGGAACAAGGCCCTTCATCGAAAACGCTCTGCCCGGCAACCACGGCAACAGGACCGGCGTCACGACGGCGCCTGCCAGTATCGCCAGTATTATCGCGGTGACAGCAAACAGACCTTGATGCAGCGCGTTGAACCAGAAGCCTCCTGAACCGCCAATACCACCAAGAAGTATCAAGACCGGGACCAAGAATGCCGCGGCACGTAACGCATCCACCAACTCCACGGGAATGAGGACCGTCCGTTCCCAGAGCCCAAAGGTTTTGCGACGCATCTCCGGCGTAGCTCTGTTCCCGGTCCGTATGAATTCCATCAGATCCGATGCCCTCACCGGCCCGAAAATAACCCTGAACCCGGAGAGCTCCTTTACTCTGTGCGCGGCAACACCCGGACCTGCAAGCTGGGGCAGTATCAGTTTCCTGTGCGCCACCACCTGCTCCAGGCCGCTGCTCTTTATACGCTCTACAAGTTCGGCCGTTCCCAAGGTCCCTTTCCCGGCCGCGCACCACACGTTGATACCGTTGGTGTCCAGCACCAGGAGCCACGCGTCCAGCCCGGAAACCTCCGACCTCAGGCTGTCGAACGTCATCTTGTAATTCGCGGTAACCAGGACGGGCGAGCCGTCGTTCGGGTTCCCCAATGCGTAAAGTCCCGGCTCCACCGTGTATGACATCCGGCCGATGGACCACCTCGCCTTAAAGGTTCCCCACTTGTCCCGCCTCTTGAGTTCGGTGGAAACCCTCGGCACTCCGCCTGCAGGAGTCCATATTGTTGAGACCACGAACGGTTGGTCAAAGCGGGATCGGCTCAACTGAGCCTCATCCAGCGGCGGTCAGCAACTGGAAGTCGGCTTCGGGACCGGTGCCGAACAGCAAGTGGCCGGTCCGGAAAAGCGCCTACCATTGGGAATGGGGTTTTCCTCACGCAACATTTGAATTCCTTGTAATCAGCGGATCGGGGATTATCGCGCGTCCAACCGCGTCAGCGAAAAACGCTTCTTTAATGATGCGCCCCGTCGTCAAACAGTCAAGGCCTTTTGACAAAAAAACGCAGTACCGCTGCTGGGCTGCGGTGGGATCACCGGCGGGGGTTCCGTCCGACTGCAATTAGTACCAGCCGGCG
>Ga0172371_10005341_pt1 | contig 19085 bp, 16 predicted proteins | sample Lak12m_FD_114543 | JGI IMG/M metagenome (GOLD analysis project Ga0172371, IMG submission 114543) | Freshwater microbial communities from Kabuno Bay, South-Kivu, Congo - kab_022012_12m | ecosystem: Environmental > Aquatic > Freshwater > Lake | place: Democratic Republic of the Congo: South-Kivu...
CTGTTTGCGAAGTGTTATACTCCCCTGCAGGTTGACGGTTCCCTGGGGACTGCTGCCGGGATTACGGAAATGCTGATGCAATCCCATGAGGGAGTGATCGACCTCCTGCCGGCACTGCCCAAAGAATGGGACAGCGGTCGCTTCCGGGGAGTTTGTGCCCGGGGTGGATTCGAGCTTGACATGAGCTGGAAGGATGGAAAAATTAATCGGGTTGGCATATTATCTAAGGCCGGGCAGAGATGTAGGATAAAGATCAAAGACTTAGGAATAAAGAATAAAGATTATTCGATTAAGACTGAAGATAAAAGAGTTAAGATTGAAGAGGTTGGAGAGGGAATTATCGGATTTGATACACAACCCGGTATCCACTACCTGATAACCATCCAATAGCCTGGGAATAAGCTTGTCAGGGCTGAAAACCGGGCATGTTCAAATAGCCATCGCCCGCCTGGTGCACCTTCAGTTCCGGGAGCGCCCGTTTGTCGTCCACATTGCGGACCGGCAGCTTGGCCATTTTTTCCACTTCCACGCTGGGAAAGCCGAATTCCTGCACCACTTTACCGAGGATCAGGTAGCAGCCGTAGCCTTTGAACGGATAGAGCTTCAGGCTGGGCGGAAAATGAACGGTGTCGAAAAATTCCCCGGTGTCATCCAGAAAAGCGGCAAAGTGCATCCATTCGCGCTTGATAGTGCGGACGTACTTGATCACGACCAGCTGCCCGACCATCCTGACTTTTTCCCCGACATGCGCGGACAGATCGTGGGCTTTGATCTGGCCCCGGAAATGGGTGACGAGGAGATCGAAATAGGATGATGTGATTGGAAAGCCGAACAGCTCAATCTCGTCATAGGCATCTTCGAGGCGGTTGTGTTCCAGGTCGGGCAGAGTGAACTTTTTCCGGGGAAGGATGAACAGGGAGTCCTGCAATTTTTTCGAGTCTTTCTTTCCCAAGAGCATATGGGCTTCCCACAGCAGGGCTGATTTTGTTTTCCCGGTAAAACGGAAAGTCCCGGCCCGGATCAGCAGGATGATTTGCTGAATGCCGATCCGGATGCGGGACACAAAGCTGTCGAGATCGCTGTACTCGCCGTTTTCCTTCCGGTCGGCCTCGATTTGCTGTCCCACGTCCTGCTCGAGATCACTAATGTGTATGAAGCCGAGATAGATATCTTTCCCGAGTATCCGGGTTTTATAATTTGAATGGTTTACGCAGGGAAGGTTGATTGTGGCTCCCCAGCGGCGGGCTTCGTTAATATATACCCATGCCGAGTAGAATCCCCCGAAATTGTTGATCACGGCAACCATGAATTCCTTAGGGAAATAAGCTTTCAGGAAGAGGCTCTGGAAGCTTTCCACCGCATAGCTGGCTGAATGGGCCTTGGAGAAAGAATAGGCCGCGAACGACTCAATCTGCCGCCATACCTCCTGGGTCACTTCATCCGGATAGCCCCGTTCCTGGCAGTTGAGGAAGAACTTATCGATGATCCGCTGGAACTCTTCTTTCGACCGGTACTTGCCGCTCATCGCACGGCGCAGGATATCGGCGTCGCCCAGGTCGAGGCCGGCGAAATGGTGGCATACCTTAAGAACATCTTCCTGGTAGACCATAACCCCGAAGGTTTCCTTCAGTTGTTCCTCCATGACTGGGTGGAGATAGCTGAATTTGCCCGGGTTATGAAACCGGTAGATGAACTCCCGCATCATTCCCGAGCGGGCAACGCCGGGGCGAATGATGGAGCTGGCCGCCACCAGCGTAATATAATCCTCGCATTTGAGCTTCTTTAGCAGCCCGCGCATCGCGGGACTTTCGATATAGAAGCAGCCGTTGGTTTCCCCGGCTTTCAGCATCTGCCTGACGCGGGTATCTTTCTTGAATTTTTCAACCTGATGAATGTCGACATTGACCCCGCGGTTCTCCCGGATGATCTCAACCGATTCATGGATATGGCCGATACCGCGCTGGCTCAGGATATCAAGCTTTTCAAATCCGATATCTTCCGAAACGTACATATCCCACTGGGTAGTGGGGAATCCTTTCGGGGGCATGTCGAGGGCGGTGTAATAGGTGATCGGTTCTTCAGAGATCAGGACTCCGCCCGCATGAATACTCCGCAGGTTAGGATAATCGGTCATTTTATGTCCAATCTCCCTTATATGGCTGATGATCTCCGTGTTATTCAGGGGGCTGTTCGGTTCATCGATCAGCCGGTCGATTTCAGCTTTGGGAAGACCGTAAACCTTGCCCAACTCGCGAAGGATCGATTTTCCGCGGAAGGTGGAGATAGTGCCGAGCAGGGCAGTGTGCTTGTACCCGTGGCGTTTAAAGATGTAGTCCTGCACTTCGTCGCGATCTTTCCAGGAGTAGTCGATATCGAAATCGGGAGGGCTGGTGCGCCGGGGGTTGATGAACCGTTCGAAATAAAGGTCCAGGTCGATAGGGTCCACATCGGTGATCCTGAGGCAATAGGCTACGATCGAGTTGGCTCCGGATCCTCTGCCGACATGGTGGAAGCCCCTCGACATTGAGTACCGGATAATGTCCCAGGTGATCAGAAAGTAGGCTGAAAATCCAAGCCGCGCCACAACATCGAGCTCATTCTGAACACGCCTGACGGCCTCAGCGTTCTTCTTCCCGTACCGGTATTGAACCCCGTCCATGGCCAGCTTGGAGAGGAGCTGGAAATCATTTTTGCGGCTGGTGGTAAATACCTGTTTGTTCTTTGCCGTTTCAAAATCAAATTCAGCTTCGCATTGAGAGATCACCTGCAAGGTGTTCTGAATAATCCGCGGATAATCGTTTAGGGCTGCTTTCAGTTCGTGGAGGGGCCAGAAGCGTTCACCCGGATCGGCCGTTTGGCTACCGGTGAGCTTTGACAGGAGCGTATTATGATCAACCGCCCTGAGGTTCCGGTGAAGCTGGTACCCATCGGTATCGGCAAAGGTGACGGGATGCAGGAGTACCAGTTTCGATTGGTTTGATTTGAATTCCGATGTGATGAGTCTCCGGGTCTCGCGCATCCGGATGCCAATCCATTCGTTGTCGCGTAGCCTGATTTTTAGCCGGTTGGAGAACGGATAGATAATGAAACAGTTGTCGAGGTTCTCGGGCCGGTCGGGCAGGGGATTGCCGCTGATATTGTGCTGGGTGAGCAGGTCGTTCAGCTCCCGCATGCCTTCGCGGTTACGGGCCACCCCGACATATTTCAGCTCATCGTCGGCGCGGAACTCGATCCCGGTGACTGGCCGGATACCGGCTTTCCTGCAGGCCTTGATGAAATCGGGTACACCGGTGGAGTTGTTGATATCCGTCAAGGCCAGTGCCGCAACCCCGGCTTTCAGGGCTTCCTCCACCAGGTCTTCCACCGTGAGGGTTCCGTAACGGAGGCTATAGTAGGAATGGCAGTTGAGATACATTAAAGTGACGAGTGACGATTTTGGATTCGGGATATGGGATTCGGGATATGGGACTCGGGATAATGGAAATATCCAAAATCCAATATTACTAGTGATGCGTTAACTTTATAAACTATTTTGTAATTAACTGATAATAAATATAATATAAGCGTTCTTTGATTTTTTGATTTGAATTGACGAGTAGTTTTGCGCCTTTAAGTGCAGAACTATGAACTCAGGTAAGTATGTGTTTGCTCAACTGTTACAGGTTATCAACCGGTACGAGTTTGAAAAGTGTGTGGCCCGGTATATCAGACCTCTTTATGCTAACAGTCCGATACCCAATGTTCAAATTGACGATGATGTGTTTGCCCTGGACTCGACCACCATATCCTTGAGCATTAAGCTATTCACTTGGGCACGAGGCAAATACTCCAGGGGTGCAATAAAGGTTCACACATTGCTTGACTTAAGAGATAGTATTCCAGCCTTTATCTTAATCACCGATGGGAAGTACCATGACAGCAATATCCTTGATGAAATTGTTCCCATGCCAGGAGCGATATACCTAATGGATAAAGCTTACATCGACCTGGTCCCCCTGTACCGGATGCACAAAGCCGATTCATTCTTTATTACACGGGCAAAAGTCACCTTGGATTATGTAGTGGTAGAGCAAAATTACAATCTCGATAAAAACACAGGACTCAGAAGCGACAAAACCGTCCGGCTGGCAGGACCCAAGTCTAAGCGCTTATATCCCGAATCGCTCAGGTTGGTGGAATATTACGATGATGAAAAAGATATCGAGCTTGTCTTTCTGACCAATAACTTCGAAGCCTCGGCACTTGAGATTGCTCGGTTATACCGTAACCGCTGGCAAATCGAGGTGTTCTTCAAATGGATCAAGCAAAACCTGACCATCAAAAAGCTCTGGGGGCACTCCGAAAATGCGGTAAATCTTCATGTATGGGTAGCCATATGTGCCTATCTCATTGTTGCATACGTAAAGCACCAACTCCAGAGTTCTTTGTCAATTTATGAGATCATTCAGATCCTGGGGATCTCGGCTTTTGACAAAACCCAATTAACAGAACTACTTACAGAAACTCAATTCAATCAAAATGTCAAAGAACAATATGAACTTTTTGATTTATAAATTTTAACGCATCAGTACTAATCCCAAATTCCAAATCCGTAAACCCGTATGCCCGTAAGTCCGGTTTGATATCAATGGTTAAAATTTAAACAAAATAATGACTATAATATAAGAAAATATTTCATTTGTTTTTCTTCATTTCGGAGTGAACGGCAGATTTTGTAACATTGTTACGGAAGGCTGAGTCAAAATGCAGGACGAAAAGCAAGCATGAGTACCCGTGAGCAGCAGTACAAGCTGGTTATTGAAGAAAACCATAACCGGATACGTTCGGTATGCAGGCATTATGCCGGAAGCTCCGGGGATGCGGATGATCTGTATCAGGAGATCCTGATCAATATCTGGAAGGGAATGGAATCATTCAGGGGCGATGCACAGGTTTCCACCTGGGTTTACCGGGTGGCTGTGAACACGGCCCTTACTTATGTGAATAAGAAGCATAAGTACTTGAATTTTAACCTTTACTGGGATGATGGAAAATCAAGGGATCTGGTCAGTGAAGATGTGGAGGATAAAATTCAGGACGAGAGGAAGCACGAAATAGTCAAGGATCTGATGAACCAGCTTTCAGTGGTTGACAAGATCATTATTTCGCTGGTGCTTGAGGAGCTTACTTCGAAAGAGATTGCAGAGATTGTCGGTATCACGGAGAGCAATGTAAGGGTGAAGATTCACCGGATCAAGGAGGAGCTTCGTGAAAAAGTGAAAGGAGGGCATTATGACTATTAAGAAGAGGATCTACCCGGAAGGCGAAAGCCCGAATCTTGATCTTGTAGTGGACCAACTGAAGTCCCAGGACAGCAAGAATAAGCGCCTGATGTACAGGATGTTTATCCTTTATATCATATTTGCAGTCTTTTATCTGGGATTACTGATTTTCAATCCTGATCCGGAGTTGACCTTTGAAAACCGAATCCAGGGAGTTTGTTATGTCCTGATTTTCACTGTGGCAGCTTTTTTCTTCCGCCACCATTACCGGAAAACCAGCAAGGTTGACTATACGGCTCCTATCCTTAGTATGCTGGAGGAAGCCAGGGAACGGCACAAACTGATGCGTCCCGGGAAGGCCTGGTTTGTCGTTTTCATTGTCGGATTTACCGATATTGTCGTCACCTGGGCGCTGGTTACCGATATAACAGCTGAATGGTCTCTGTTAACAAAAATTCTGGTAATCCAGGCCGGTTACTTTACGATCATGTCGCTGTCTTTTCTGATCGGTTACCTGATTTGGCGAAAAAAATCCAGGCCCCTGGTCCGAAATTTGACACGTATCATCGATGAAATGCGTGCGGACGAAACGCCGATGAACGAAATATCGTCATGAACGGTGTGTGTAGAGACGCATAATTATGCGTCTCTACGACGGTTTCACCAAAATGTATGGTGGTGTAGAGACGCATAATCATGCGTCTCTACATCCGTTTTTTTCCATGGTCATGCGTTCGGCCAACCATTTACGTGGATTGTTCGCAATGTAATTCCGTACCCGGTTCAATTGATGGCCATTTTTGATAATCCGGTCATAATAACGTGTTTGCCAATGAAAATCAATGGAATGGCGGGTGGCATAGGTTTTAACCGCGCATTTGAATCCCCGGATTATTGAGGCTACATTCTGAGATTGGGGCCCAAATTGATTGGGATGCCAACCGCTGCAACTTTGCTTTAGGATACATAATATGCCGTGGATGTGATTAGGCATTATAATGAATTGATCTAACTGAACAAAAGGGAAATGCCGGGGTATGGATTTCCAACATTGATGGGCATAATCTCCGACCTTGCTAAACATGACACCTGGCTTGTCAATAGGCCCGAAATAGGGTAGCATATGGTCGGTGCATATTGTTATGAAGTACATGCCATTGGATCCATAATCCCAGGAGGAAAGCCGGGCAGAATCTATCCGGTATTTGTTTTTATATAACCCATCCATATGCAGTGTTTTAAATCATATGGATGCAGAAAAGGTGGGAAAATGGAAAAAATTGTAACAATTTGTTTTGTGGTATGTAGAGGCGCATAATTATGCGCCTCTATCACGGTTTAACACCATGTACGGGGGTTGTAGAGGCGCATAATTATGCGCCTCTACGGCGGTTTTACCCCATGTCAAACGGTTTTACCAATATGTACGGTGGTTGTTTTTTGTATTTTTGGGATACACCAAAACCATGTCGTAAATCACAAACCGGGTGTTCATGAAAAAAAATGTTAGGTCTTATCCCAATCCTCTTTTCGGGATTAATAGCTTGTTCGAACCACTCAACCGTATATCGGGAAATCGATCTTACGAAAAAATGGATGACGAAAGAACATTTCCCTTTATCAGAAATAGCCAAAACGATCCGGTACATTCCCTTAGAAACCGATTCAACCTGCTTTTTCTCAGCTGCCCGGTGCAAGCTGATGGTCTCGGAGAACTATTTCTACTTAATTCCCTGGAATAAGCCGCTCATGACCTTCAGTAAATCCGGGGAGTTCAGGGGCTCGGTCGGCTCTATCGGATAAGGACCGGGGGAGGTGGAGGAAATCGCTAGTGTAGTGGTGAACGAAAAAAACAACTGGATTACCATCTTTAATCAGGCTCATGCATCGGTTTTATTGCATTCCTATGATGGTAGGTTGATCCGCGAATTCCCGGTTGATCGGTGCATTACCCGGCTGATACCGGGCCCCGATGGCCAATTGATCGGATTGTCGATAGATATTCAGGACAATACAGAAGGAGATGCCCGGATAATTTATCTTGAGCCGACAGGTCATGAGGTTCAGCGGATAGAGATGTATAAAGCAAACAGGCTAAGAGAGCGACTGGCTATGAGTGGTTGGCTAAAAATACAATGGTTGGGAGATGACCAGATGGCTGTTTATGAGTACCCATTCGATCAATATTATGTCCGTAACAAAAGTGGGGAGTGGGCTTTGCGTCCCTTTATCAAAGTGGGAAATATAGGCGAGGTTGACGGGATCAGTTTTATTAAAGACTACTGCTTGATTATGGCACATGATCCTGGTGTACATTTTTTTGTTGCCTCTATGGCAACGGGTGAGGTTACCCATTGTTCAACAATGATTGACATGGCGGGAGGGCCTGACCTTATGGGCATGATCAATGACCTGGATGGTGGTCTTCCATTTTGGCCGGAGCAGGTTACCGGTGATAAGCTGGCGTTTTCCATTTATGATGCTTCAACCATTATTGATTATTCTCAGGGCAACTTGTCCTATTATGGCGGTACCCCGCCGGAAATGCAATCCAGCTTTAAAAAGAAATGGCTGCCAAACTCTCCCATGAGGATAATCCGGTTGTTGTAGTGGTGACGCTGAAGTAACGAATACCCGATTGTTTTTAATTTTTTATTCTTTCTCCTTTCCTTTTGCCTTCTGCCCTCTGCCTTCTGCCTTCCTTAGCGTATCCCGATCGCCCGTTTCACCGCATCGCTTCCGTAGCGGAGGCGGAGCTTGTCGAGGGCCAGGTAGAGGTTAACTTGCTCGGGGGTGTCTTCAAAGAGGTTAAGCTGTTGGGTCCCGTGGATCAGTTCGCTGAAGCGGACGCCGATCAGACGGACAAGCATCCTCTTGGTATAGAGCCTTTTGAACAGTTCCTGTACCACGGGGATCAGGATATGGTCGAAGCTGGTGTAGGGAATGCGTTTCTGCACGGTGTAGGTGTCGAAGTTGGCGTACCGGATCTTTACGGTGACGCAAGCGGTTAGTTTTTCCTGCTTGCGTAGCTGGAAAGCGATCCGTTCCACCATGGTGATCATCTTGCGGTTAAGATCCCGCACATCGGTGGTGTCCTGCTCATACGTGTGTTCGGTGCTGATGCTTTTTTGCTCCCAGTAGGGTTCCACCGGGGTGGGATCGATCCCGTTGGCTTTTTTCCAGATGATGATGCCGTTCTTGCCCAGCACCTGTTCCATCATTTCCGGGGGGATACCGGAGAGGGTCCGGATGGTGACCACACCCATCGACCGGAGCAGCTGGAAGGTTTTCGGCCCGAGCATCGGGATCTTGTCGATGCTCAGGGGAGCCAAAAAATTGTGTACTTCGGATTCGGGCACCTCTTTCTCTCCATTGGGCTTGGCTACGCCTGTTGCAATCTTGGATACCGTTTTATTGACTGATAACCCGAATGAGATGGGCAGCCCGGTTTCCCGGATGATCCGCTGCCGCAACTCGTGGGTCCATTTTAGCGAACCGAAGAAGCGGTCCATACCCGTGATATCGAGATAATGTTCATCGATCGAAGCTTTCTCATAAACCGGAGCCGATTCGGCAATGATTTCCGTAACTATCCGGGAGTGCTTGCTGTAAGTCTCCATGTCGCCGCGGATATAGATGCCGTCGCTGCACAATTGCCTGGCCATCTTGATCGGCATGGCCGAATGCACACCGTAGGAGCGGGCCTCGTAGCTGCAGCTCGCCACCACGCCGCGGTCCGACAGGCCCCCGATGATCACGGGCTTCCCCTGCAGGCTGCTGTTGAGCAGCCGCTCCACCGATACGAAGAAGGTGTCGAGGTCGAAATGGACTACCGTGCGTTGGTTCGCTGCGTTCATAATAGGCTCCCTTCGGGAGCTAATTGCTTCGCTTCGCTAACTAATTGATTAAAAATTAAACAATATTGTGGTGATAATATAAACAAGAAATGAATAAAATCCAAATCCACCCCCTCAGAACCGGCCCCCTTCTCCTTGCAGCGGAACGGATGTGTTAGAAGGGTTGGGGTCAGGTGGATACAGGTGAAAAAATATACCTTTGAAAGGTGCTTGAATGCTTGATCGCAGTCGGAAGATTGAAATCATAAAAGGACACAGAAATGCCCGGGAATTTAGCAAGATGGATCAATCGGCACGAGTATCCGGATATCTTTTACAGGATCCCCGGGTTACTTCCTCTTCAATGGCTTACAACCCGGATTCTCTATCACCGGTGCTGGCTGATCCACCGAACCCTCAAGGGAACTCTTCGGACCTTTGACTTTCCGATAAGTTACCTGGATGCCGGGTGCGGATCGGGGGATTTTCTGGTACCACTGGCAAGAAAGAACCGGAACAGCAAGTTTAGCGGTCTGGACAAGTCTGCTGCGAACCTCCGGATGATAAATATCTACACGCAGAAGAAGAAAATACACAACGTCAATCTGATCTCCCTAAACCTGGAGAACAAAATTACCCTGGGTTCGTTTGACATCATCCTGGCTGCTTCCGTGTTGCATTATGTTCATGACACACAAGCATTGATTCAGTCATTTGCCGATCACCTCCGGCCTGGCGGAAAGTTGATCATTTACGTTCCTGTGAACTATAGGCGCTTTTTGCCCGGTTATTCCTGGATAAGAAGCAGAATAATGAGAGATGTCGATTATGATGCCGATAAAAAACCGAATGAGTATCTGTCTTTGGAATGTCTTTCAGCCGAACTGCACCGATCGGGTTTGCAGATCGAAAAAGAACGGTACCTGTATGGAAAAGCCGGTCAGGTTGTCTATGAAATCACGTCCATGTCTCTCTTGTTAATTCAGAAGTTGCCATGGTTTTTGGCGATTCCTTTAATCCTTATCTATTTTCCACTGGTTCAGCCATTGATGTTGGTCTTGGCAGTAATGGATTATCTCCTGCCAACCAAGCATGGAAATGGGTTGTTGCTAGTAGCACGCAAGGATCAAATCAAAAGGTTATAGTAAACGTGGTTCCGGATCCCTTTGCTGTTAACAATGAGGGTTCCCGAATGTTTAGAGAAAAATTGTTCCCGTATTTTTATTTTTATATCCAAAGTGATTTACCATGGCAGAAGATCAGAAAATTATCTTTTCAATGGTAGGGGTTGGCAAAATAGTGCCTCCTAACCGCCAGATAATTAAAGATATCTATCTATCTTTTTTCTATGGTGCCAAGATTGGCATTATCGGCCTGAACGGATCCGGCAAATCGACCTTGCTTAAGATCATTGCCGGACTGGATCGTTCCATACAAGGTGAGGTAGTTTTTGCTCCCGGCTACAGCGTAGGGTTATTGGAACAGGAACCTCACCTGGATGATTCAAAAACAGTCAGGGAGGTTGTCGAGGAAGGCGTTCATGAAATAGTTAGCCTTTTAAAGGAGTACGATGCGGTCAATAACCGTTTTCTGGAATCGCTGGGTGAGGATGAAATGAATCGCTTGATCATCAGGCAGGGAGAATTAAGCGAAATGATCGAGCATCATAACGGATGGGAACTGGATAGCCGTCTGGAGCGGGCTATGGAGGCTCTTCGCTGTCCCGAGCCCGATACGAAAGTCGGAATTTTATCCGGAGGTGAGCGCAGAAGGGTTGCGTTGTGCAGGCTTCTGTTAAGTGAGCCTGATATTCTCTTGCTGGATGAACCCACGAATCATCTGGATGCTGAGTCGGTGCAATGGCTTGAGGCCCATTTGCAGAGCTACCACGGAACTGTGATTGCAGTTACCCACGACCGCTATTTTCTGGATAATGTCGCCGGTTGGATACTGGAGTTGGACCGCGGGGAAGGAATTCCCTGGAAGGGGAATTACTCTTCATGGCTGGAACAAAAAACGAGGCGGCTGGAGATGGAGGAGAAAACGGAGAGCCGCAGGCGAAAAACACTCGCCAGAGAACTGGAATGGGTAAGAATGGCACCAAAAGCCCGGCAAGCCAAATCCAAGGCCAGGTTGGGAGCTTATGAGAGACTTCTCAATGAAGATACCAGACAGAAAGAGGAACGGCTAGAAATTTTCATTCCTAACGGTCCACGGCTCGGCAATAAAGTCATGGAAGTGTTGGAAGTAAGCAAGGCGTTCGGTGATAAGCTGCTTTTTGATCGTATGAGTTTTGCTTTACCGCCCGGTGGCATTGTGGGCGTGATAGGTCCCAATGGTGCGGGGAAGACTACGCTGTTCAGGATGATCATGGGGCAGGAATCCCCGGATACAGGCGAGTTCATCATGGGCGAAACGGTCAAGCTGGGATATATCGACCAGGCCCATGTGGAGATTGACCCTGAGAAGACAGTGTGGGAGGTGATTTCCGGGGGGAATGAACAGTTCATGCTGGGAGGCCGGTTGATCAACTCCCGTGCCTATGTTTCCCGTTTTAATTTCAGCGGTTCGGACCAGCAAAAGAAATGCGGTGTTCTGTCCGGAGGGGAGAGAAATCGTCTTCATCTGGCTTTGACATTACGGTCTGAAGCCAATGTCCTGTTGTTGGATGAACCTACCAATGACATAGATGTCAATACCTTACGAGCTCTGGAAGAAGGCCTTGAGAATTTCGCAGGATGTGCTGTGGTGATCTCCCATGACCGTTGGTTTCTTGACCGGATTGCCACGCATATCCTGGCTTTCGAGGGCAACTCCGAGGTCTTCTTTTTTGAAGGTGGTTTCTCGGACTATGAAGAAAATCGCAAGAAGCGCCTTGGAGATGAAGCGCCCAGGAGGATACGGTACAGGAGCCTGAAGTGATTGAAAATGCAAATTGTCATTTGGAGGTCTTGGAATAGCCGTCTCAATCCTTAATAGTAATATGAATATCCTGAATTTATCTGGTATTCACAAGATTAAAGGTACTGAACATCCCATAATCCATGAACCTGTAGGTACTGCCTGCCGGCTGTTTTTCCGGAGCCTCGTTCCAGCTAAAAGGTCCGAAAATCCATCCTGAAAGGTCCCTGTGGTGGAATCCGAATGTGTTTTTAAATGTACCCGTGACTCTGACTTCGACCTTATTGGATCCTGGAGTGATCAGGCTTGTTACGTCCAGGTTATAAGGACTCCACCCGATGGTTCCGGCTGATGTTCCGTTAACCAGCACCTCGGCCACCGATCCTGTCCAGGAAGTCAATTCAACCTGATATCCCCCCTCGGGCTTATTAATCGTGTATTTTTGGGTATATGCCACCTTGTTGCAGTAGAAAGGCATACCTGTCTCTTTCCAGGGTTTAAGTCCGGCAGGAACCGGAGGCTTGATAATGAAACCTTTTTCAGAAGGTTCAAGGGCAAAATCACCCAGTATATATATCGGCATGATCTCTGCAAATACCGACATTCTTGGGGCTCTCAGCTCAATCAGGTTTTCACCGGTTTTAGCATATTGGCCGATTGCGAATAGAGGAAAGTGACGATCGGTCCACCATTGTCCCCGGGTGTGTTGGATTTGTTTTCCGTTCAGGTATATCTGCCAAATATCAGGACGTTCAATGACTGCCTCCAATCCAGCGATGATTTCCTGGGGAAGCCCTGAATCAATGATGAATTTATAACGGACCTTGAACCAGGAATCAGGCTGGAATTTGTCCATTTCCAGATACTGTTGCCTGTATTGGATTTTATGTTGCCACGGATTACCGGTTTTCAAACCTGATTCCTTGAACAAGGCATACATGGCATTCATGAAATACACGTTTTGCAGTTGCTGGGTTCGGGTTTCCAGATCGAGATAATCAATAGTGAAAATATTGGGGGACAAACGTTTAGTATTCAATTGACCTTCAGGCTCAATGAGTGACCGGGATAATTCGTTAACCGCCGGAGTGGCATCGGCTTTGATTTTTTTCGTTGTTACGAGGAACAAGCGGCTTCCGCCCGGTGGGATTGAGCCAGTAAAACTTAATTTAGTTCCCGTAGGAGTGACAGGGACGGTAACCGATCCTCCGGTAGTAAGATTGATTTCGACCAGATGCTTACCGGGAAGGGTTGCATCAAATGAAGCTTCCGACAAGAGATCGGAGTTAACCAAAAACAATAGCTGCGAATCATCCAGGATTCTTCGTTGATGAAAAATCTGGCCCCCCTCGATATTGGTCTTTTGCAAGATAAAATCAGGATTTTCGAAGTAAGAAATCACTTTATCGGAAGCCATGTCCGCTGCCTTGATCCAATGGAACGGGTATTGTTCCGCCAGTGCCTTGAGCCGGGAATCCGGTTTTCCATCTATATAGTCAATGGAATCAGACAGGCAGAGTACGGTCCTTCCGACCTCCAGATAATTTTCCAATAGAGCCAGGGTTGAGGATTCTATGTTCCTCATTCCGGGAGGGAGAACCAGGTGATCATAAGTCCGGTTCCTGATTTTCAGACCCTTGCGGTTAGTCTCGGCAAATCTCTTCAATACCTGTTCGGATCCCAGGTCATATTCGAATTGAGCCGATTCAAGGTTTTGAAGGAATGCTTTAAACGTCTTAGAGAGTTCAAGGATAGCCGGATGGTTTTTAGATCTGCTGTGGTACATCCAGGCGGTTGTATTGGGCTGAAGGATCAGGATTTTGTTGATTTGCTCTCCTGCTGACATGGCAAGACAAATCCTGCCGATGTAATCACCCAAGAGGGAGAACCGGTCCCACCAAGGCTCCTGGTAGCTGAAGGTTGGCGGGTAGTCGAATTTCCTGACTCCCTGCATGCTGTAATAGGACAAGTGCGGATTTACAAAATTTACACCGAGCACAACTTCCCAGTCCACCAACCTTTTCATTTCGGCAAAACTGATCTGCCAGCCAGCTCCTCCCCAGGTTTCGCTTAACTGGCGTTTCCAGCCGGCCTGACTGGCGCTGCTGCCCAATTCCCTGATTGCCCTGGTGTTTCCGAATTGCCCCTCCATGCCAGAAGAGTCATAGGATCGTCCGAGCATATCGACTCCAGGCATCTGATGGTACATGTAAAAAGCCAGTTCGTCGATTCCGTCTCCCGGGTAAGGCCAGCCGTGCTCCCAGTAGTGACCGGTCCAGTCGAGGTTATTTTTTTCGCAATAATTGTACCATTGTACAGCCCAACGGTCAAGGAATAATTCCAGCATGAGGGTGAAATAATCATGACGCACCTTCATCCAGTCACCGGTTTCTTTGATCAATGAGACCAGGTTGGGTTGTAACGCATAACCCCACCTTTTCTCAAACTGTTCGAAAAGATCAGGTGTCCACCGGATAAGGGTTCCCGGTCCTTTAGCGGCTTCCAGATTGGGCTCATCGGTAAAGATACCTTTCAGGGTATGGCCGAAATCCTCACGGTTGTATTTCTCATACCCTTCCATGGTGACCTTCATAAAAGTGTCTGTAACACCGGGATGGATCAGGTCAACATAGGGATATCCTCCGAACCAGTAAGAGGTTGCAGGGTGAGTACGGTAAAACAAGTAGAGGGAGGAATCGGCTGAACTGGCCGAAAGCGTTGAAATGGTGGCAGAAGTTATCAGTCTGAAACCATCGGAGGTTTTTTCAAGGATTGCTTCGATCTCGAGGCCGGCAGTATCTGCAAGAGTATGAGTGATCTTGCAGCCCAAACCGGTACCTTGGTTATAAGATTCAGGGAAACGGGCCTGGACATGCCCTCCGGCAAAACCGCTAGGATAGGAATTCTCATCATAGATCCAGACCTCCATTCCTAAATCCTTTGCAATTTGAACCGTATAGTTGAACAGTTCATTCCAATCCTTTGAAAGATACTCCGTGACCAACCCGGGACGCGGATGGACGAACACGCCGCCGATCCCGCCTTCCTTGAATTTTTTCATCTGGAACTGAATCTCTTCCCGGGTTATGAGATCATTCCAATCCCAGAGAGGTGCCGGTCGGTAAGAGGCAGGTGGATCCGTCATTTTGCCTAGCAAATCGGCTGAACGCGTGATATCCGAATTGATCTGTCGCTTCCCGCAGTCAGTATTGAATAGGAATATTGAAAGCAAGAGACTGATAAACAGGACCTTCTTCATTGATTTTGTGTTTTGGTTTCAATATCTGAAGTTAGGCAATCTTTTTAATTTTCTTGATTCGAGGATTACTGATAGACTAATGATTAGCATATAATCAATAAAATGTTTAAATTGCAGACAAAACGAAATCCTATGTTTATCCAGTCCAATATCAGGTTTCTCAGGAAGAGACGGGGCCGCACGCAGGAGGATGTTTCCGCCTACCTGAAAATGAAACGTTCGACCTATGCCGGGTACGAAAACGGAGTAGCACAGCCGGGAATTGATGAACTGCGGCAGTTTTCGGATTATTTCCGGATCAGCATGGACACACTGGTCAGGGTTAACCTGGCAGGCTTGTCAGAGAGCCAGGTAAGCCAGCTCGAAAGCGGATTCGATGTCTACATAAAGGGAGGTCAGTTGCGTATTCTGGCAACCACTGTTGACAGGCAGAACCGGGATAACATAGAGCTGGTAGCAGAAAAAGCAAAGGCAGGATACAAAAGAGGATACGCCGATCCGGATTTCATCCGGGAACTGCCAGTCTTTCAATTGCCTTTTTTATCTCCGGAGCGGAAATACCGGACCTTTCAGATCAGCGGAGATTCTATGAAGCCGATTCCTGATCGGGCTTATGTTACCGCTGAGTTTGTCGAAAACTGGAATTACCTGAAAAACGGGGATCCCTGTATTATTTTAACCAAGGACGAAGGATTGGTTTTCAAGCTTATCGAAAAGGATTTCAGGCACAAACGGTTTATCCTTCATTCGCTGAACCGGGAATACCAATCTTATCCTGTGATGGCAGAGGAAATTGCGGAGATATGGAAATTCATTCATTACATCAGCAGCGAAATGCCAGATAAAGTGCCTCTGGAACATGAGTTGTTTGCCGCCCTGGCCAACCTCCGGAAAGAGGTACAGGACATCAGGGGAAAGCACAATGATCCGCAATTAACGGACCGATAGCCGCTTCCCGATGTTTGCCGTCATTGATATTGAGACCACCGGCGGGAGTCCCAAGACTGAGAAAATTACGGAAATCGCCATTTTCATTCATGATGGATTGTCTGTCGTGGATGAATTTGTGACGCTTGTCAATCCGGAGATCAGCATACCCTACCATATCACGGGGCTGACGGGGATTACGAATGAGATGGTGGCTGACGCTCCCAAATTTTATGAAATTGCCAAAAAGGTTGTGGAAATGACAGCAGACAGGATCTTTGTGGCGCACAATGTAAATTTCGACTACAGTTTTATCCGCAGGGAATTCCGGTCATTGGGATACGAGTACAATCGAAAAACCCTCGATACCATTAAGCTTGCCCGGCAGGTGGTGCCCGGCTTACCTTCCTATTCACTGGGAAAACTCTGCAGGCATCTGGGTATTTCCTTAAAGAACCATCATCGGGCCGGTGACGACGCCATGGCGACTGTCAGGCTTCTTGAGGATTTATTGGGCCGTGATAAAAAAAAGGTGGCATCAAAAATCCTGAAATCCGGTCATCCGGAGGGATTAAACGAACACCTGACGAAAAAGACACTGGACAAAATCCCGGAAGAAACCGGCGTCTATTATTTCTGGGATGAGCAGGGTGAACTGATCTATATAGGAAAGAGTAAGGATATCCGGACACGCGTATTCCAACACCTCCACAATCAGAGTACCCGGAAAGCCATGCAAATGAGGGACCGCATTGCCGAGATAACCTGGGAATTGACCGGGAATGAATTGATCGCATTATTACTGGAGTCGGATGAAATCAAAAAGCACAAACCTCTCTATAACCGTTCGCAGAGAAGGAGTTATTTCAATTACGGATTGTTCAGTCGTACGGATGAAAACGGGTACACCTGTTTCTCGGTCAGCAATACCAGGGAAGGGGAGCCGCCTGTAACCACATTCACTTCGAAAAGGGAAGGCAGGGAACAACTATCGGGTTGGGTGGAGCAATTTCAGTTGTGTCCCAAGCTTTCAGGCTTGTATGATTCGTCAGGTGCATGCTTTCACAGGGGAATAGGAGAGTGCCTCGGGGCCTGCACCGGCGAAGAACCGCCTGAGGAATATAATAAGAGGGCTAACCGGTTCTTAGGACTCTTTACCTATGACATGGATGATTTCCTGATAGTTGACGAGGGAAGGTTTCATGACGAAGTAGGGTTGGTCTGCATCGAGCATGGGCAATACCGCGGATTCGGATATGCCCTGGCCGACTGTGAAAACCGTCCGGAAGTTTTGCGCGACTCCATACGCTTTTATCCTGACAATCGCGATATTCATGCCCTGATCCGGCTATATTTGCGAAAAAACAAGGTTAAACTCATACCGATATGATCATCTGCGGGACTTTTGGGATTTTTGAGATCATCCTGATCATTCTGATTGCCATCGTGTTCCTGTTTCCAGCCATCCGGGTGTTATCCGCCCGTCGCAAGCAGAGCGATTACACTGAAAGGCTGGATCAGCTGGAAAGGCTGGAACGCCTGCATCGTGATGGAACCCTGTCAGACCGCGAATTCGAGCGGCAGAAGAAGAAACTTCTAAGAAATTCAAGCGGTTACAGATAAAAGATCATCCATGAGAAAATACTTTTTACTGTTAGTAGTGGTGTCAGGCTTAACGATCAGCGCATCAGGACAGAAAACCTGGGAGCGGGACACTATTCAGACCACCAGTGGGAATCTGTTCATTACCTTCCTGGGACATGGCTCACTCCTGTTCAACTACCTGGAAAAGAACCTCTATGTTGATCCGGTCAGGCAAGTAGCTGATTATTCGCTTCTCCCAAAGGCTGATGTCATTCTGGTGACTCATGAGCACGGAGATCATCTGGATGTCGAAGCGATAAAACAACTTTCAAAAGAGGGAACGGAGGTATATTTCACTCAGTTATGCCTGCCGAAATACCCATCAGGAAAAGTGTGTAAAAATGAAGAATTTTTTATCACCCAGGGAATTCCCGTCAACGTGGTTGCAGCCTATAATATTTCCAACCGGCGCGGTAACGGTTTGCCTTACCATCCGAAAGGAGAGGGTAACGGGTATATCCTTTTGTTCGGGCAAACCAGGATCTATGTGGCAGGGGATACCGAGCCAACTCCTGAAATGGCCAAGATTAAGAATGTACAGATAGCCTTCCTGCCGATTGCCGAACCATATACCATGTCGGTATACCTGGCCGCGGAAGCTGCTAAAAAAATCAATCCACAGGTTGTTTATCCATATCACTTCAATAACGCCAATCCAAACATTCTCCAATCAGCCCTGGAGGGTACCGGGATCGAGGTCCGCATCCGGTCGATGAAATAGGATCGGTTAACAGGTCGTTGATGACCAACACATCTGCAAAATGAAAGGCATACTCTCGATTGTCATGGCATCGTTTCTCGTGGCCGGGTGCGGCGGGAGGCAAGAATCCGTAATTACCGAACAAAAGGATTTGCTTGATCTGGTCAATCCATTGGTTGGAACGGAATCGACCTTTAATCTGTCACACGGTAACACCTATCCTGCCATTGCCGTACCCTGGGGAATGAATTTCTGGACACCCCAGACGGGTATAATGGGAAACGGATGGGGTTATACTTATCAGTCTGATACCATCCGTGGGATCAAGCAAACTCACCAACCAAGCCCCTGGATCAATGATTACGGTGCCTTTTCACTGATGGCCATGACCGGGAAGCTTCATGCCGACCAGTTTGGCAGGGCTTCTCATTTCAGCCATGACAAAGAGATTGCCAAGCCTGATTATTATTATGTATTTCTGGATGATTACGGGATCAGCGCAGAAGTGACTCCCAGCGAACGCGCTGCCATCTTCCGTTTTACATTTCCCGAAAACA
>Ga0172371_10005342_pt1 | contig 19085 bp, 11 predicted proteins | sample Lak12m_FD_114543 | JGI IMG/M metagenome (GOLD analysis project Ga0172371, IMG submission 114543) | Freshwater microbial communities from Kabuno Bay, South-Kivu, Congo - kab_022012_12m | ecosystem: Environmental > Aquatic > Freshwater > Lake | place: Democratic Republic of the Congo: South-Kivu...
TCGGCCCGCGTGCGGGCCAGACGCGACTCCAGAGCACGACGCCAAGGCTGCCGCCGCCCACGTGCCCGGCCCGCCGGTCCGCGGGTACGCCGCCCCGCGGACCGCGATCTTGAAACAGCCCTGCCACGTGGCCAGGCCAGACCCGGCAGCCGGCGCGCGAGCGCGGCGGCCATGAGCACGGCGCTTGACGTGGACCGGCGTCGAGACTACGGTCTGGCTATGGATCGGACCAGGTCTGGTCTGGTCTGGATCGCGAGGTGCGCCATGGTGGTCAACACAGTCACCCAAGCCAAGGCTCATCTGTCCGAGTTGCTCGAGCGGGTTGCCCGGGGCGAAGAGGTGATCCTCAGCCGGGCCGGGAAGCCGGTTGCCGTTCTGGCGCCATACCGCCCCGCCAATCGTCTGCGCCAGCCGGGCCGCCTGCGCGGCCGGATTCGTATGGCTCCAGACTTCGACGTGCTGCCAGCAGAGTGGGCGGACGCATTTGGGGTCGGGCACCCATGAACCTGCTGCTGGACACGCACGTGGTGCTCTGGTGGCTTGCCGACGCGCCCGAGCTGAGCCGTCCGGCCCGGGACGCCATCGCCGACCGGACGAATGGGGTGCACGTCAGCGCGGTCACGGCCTGGGAGATCACGGTCAAGCGCGCCCTCGGGAAGCTGGAGATTCCGGCCGACTGGGAGCAGGCGCTGGCGGAGGAGCCCTTCGTCCGCCTCGACATCACCTGGGAGCACGTCCTGGGCGTCGGGAGGCTGCCGGATGTCCACCGCGACCCGTTCGACCGCCTGCTGGTGGCCCAGGCCGTGGTCGAGGGCCTGGTGCTGGTTTCCCACGACGAGGTGCTGGCGCGTTACGGGGTCCGCACGTTGCGCGCGTGAGGGCCTTGGCCCCCCGCGGCCGCCGCGGGCGGCAGCGGCGTTCTACGGCGCCTCGGGCGCCACCTCCCGCAGGTCGCCGTTGACGCGGACCTTGACCTTGGCCGTCCTGTCGGGGGCCTTGTCGGCGAGGATGTGGAAGGCGGTGACGCGGCCATCCTTCCAGGTGCAGTCCACGCGGTAGCCGCCGCGGGCGCGCAGGCCGGAGAAGGAGCCTTCCTTCGCCCACTCCTTCGGGAGGGCCGGCACCAGGGCGATCTCGCCGGCGTGGCTCTGCAGCAGCATCTCGGCGACGGTCCCGGTGATGCCGAAGTTACCGTCCATCTGGAAGGGCGGGTGATTGCAGAAGAGGTTGGGGAGCGTGTTGTAGGTCAGCAGGCCGCGGACCATGATGCCGGCGCGTTCGGCCTCACCCAGTCGGGCCCAGACGCCGCAGCGCCAGGGCCAGGTCCAGGAACGGCGGCTGTCGCCGATGGTCGTCTCGACGGTGAACGGCTTGCCGGTAGTGTCCTCGTGGTCGTTGCTGCGGACCTTGAGGCTGACGATGGCGGCCCGGGCCAGGTCCGGGGTACGGGTCAGGCTGATCTGGGCGCCGGGGTAGACCGCGAAGAGGTGCGAGATGTGGCGGTGGGTATCGTTGGGCTCATCGCGGTCGACCTGCCACTCCTGGAGTTGGCCCCAGCGGCCGATGCGATTGGGGGCCAGGCGCTTCTGCATATCCGCCACGCGCTTCTGGTAGTCGGCATCCACGCCGAGGGCCCGGGCCATCTCGAGGGCATTCTGGAACAGGTCCCAGATGAGCTGCTGGTCGTGCATGACGCCGTCTTCGCGCGGGCCATGCTCGGGGGACCAGCCGTTGGGGGCCACGAGGGTCCCGTCGGGCAGTTCCTTGAGGTGGTCTTCCCAGAACTGGCAGACCTCTTTCACCATGGGGTATCCCTGCCGGCGGAGGAAATCCTGGTCCTGGGTGAAGGCGAAGTGCCAGGCCATGTGCTGGGCGTACCAGGCGCTGGCGGGGATGTTCCACTGCCAGCCATTGCCGCCGAAGATGCTCTGGCTGGTGCGGGCGGTCCAGCCGCGGGTCTTCTCGCCGAAGGCCTTGCGGGTGGCGATGCGGCAGGGCTCGGCGCAGGCGCTGACGAAGTCCAGCAGGGGCTCGTGGCACTCGGGGAGGGCCGTCGCCTCGGCACCCCAGTAGTTCATCTGGATGTTGATGTTGCTATGGTAGTCGCTGGCCCAGGCGGGGGTGTTGCTGTCGTTCCAGAGGCCCTGGAGGTTGGCTGGCAGGCCACCCGGGCGCGAGCAGCTCGCCAGCAGGTAGCGTCCGTACTGGAACAGGATCTGCTCCAGGTCGGGGTCGGACCCGCCCTTGGCGTAGGCCGCCAGGCGCTGGTCGGTCGGGAGGGCTAGGACGGCCGGCTCGGAGTGCCCCCAGTCCACCTGCACCCGGCGAAGCCGCGGCGCCAGGTCGTCGAGGTGCGCCCGGCGCAAGGCCTCGACTGACCTGGCGGCGGCCGCGGCGATGTCCTTGGCAACCAGGGGGGCCGGCGGCGCGCCGCGCCAGTTGGCCTGGACGCTGGGGGCATAGTCCGTACGCGCGGCCAGCAGCAGCGTCAGGCTCTCGCAACCGGCGAACGTGATGGCGTCCGCGCCGGGTGTCACGGTGCCCCCGGTGTGCAGCACCCGCACGCGGCAGGCGTGCTTGAGCCCGTTCGGCATGGCTGCGTTCCATGAGAGTCCTTCGGCGTCGACCGTCAGGAGGGTGTCGGGTTGGCCCGGCTGGAGACGGACGCTGCCGGAGAGCGCCGGCGCCGGGCGGCCATCCCTAGCTGCCGTGGAGTGGAAGACGAGGACCTGGTCCGGTCGGCTGGCAAAAGCCTCGCGCGCGATGGCGACTCCATCCTGTGAGAAGCTCGTGCGGTGGATGCCGGTGGTGATGTCCAGTTCGCGGCGGTAGCCAGTCGCGCTCCCCAGCGGGCCCGCGGGGCCAAACGACACCCCCGCCAGCGCGATCTCGGCCACCTGGAAGTGGCTGGCGCCCTGGTGCGAGAAGGAGAGCCGGTAGAACCGGTACGACCCGGGTTTCGCGACGGCGAACTCCTGGGTCTGGTGCCGGGATTCGAAGGGCCCAGCGAGCGCACGCCGATCGAGCTCGGTCCAGGTCTGCCCATCGGTCGAACCGGCCAGGACCCACACGCGCGGGTCGCGTTCCGGCACATCCTCGGCGCTGGTCAGGGCATAGGATGCAACCGTCTTGGCCTCGGGCAGTTCCGCCTGCCAGACGACGAGGTCCCCCGGCTTGTCGGTGCACCACTTGGTGTCGGCGCGGCCATCGGTGCAGTTGGCGATGGTCTTCCCGTCGCCCTGCGCGTGGCCGCTGGGCGAGGTCACGCGGACCTGGTTCGGCGCGCCGAACTCCAGGAAGATGTCGCCGAAGTTGCGGTAGCTGCCGAAACCGTGGTCGCCGGTCTCGTACTCGCCATCCCAGTTGTTGTCCCCGGACCAGAGGGAGCTCTCGTTGAACTGGACGCGCTCCGACGCGACGCCGCCGAAGAGCATGGCGCCGAGGCGCCCGTTGCCGATGGGCAGAGCCTCCTTATCCCACGAGGTCGCCGGCGTGGCGTACCAGAGGACCTGGGAGCCCGGCCCCGGCGCCCCCGGCCCGCCGCCCCCCTCGTTCACGGCACCGCAGGCGGACCCTTGCGAGAGCAGGGCGGTCAGCGAGACCGGCAGGATGGTGAAGGCAACGGTGTGCTTCATGGGTGTGGTTCTCCAGAACTCGGGAAGTGTAGCCCGTGAGCTGCCGGAAACCAGCACCGGCAGGTGGCGCCCAGGGCGGTTCCAAGATCGCGGACCGCGAGGCGGCGTACCCGCGGACCGGCAGGCCGGGCACGTGGGCGATCCTGCTGCGCAGCAGGACTCTCTGGAGTCGCGTCTGGCCCGCACGCGGGCCGCTGGCAGCCGCGACCTACCGGGGGCCCCAGCGCAAGGCCGGCAACGGCCCCTTGAAACAGCCCTGGGTGGCGCCGGCGAGGAACCTGCGGCCATCCCCTCAGCGCTCGGGCGGAACGGGTTCTCCTTCGCCCACTTGCGCCACCCCGGCGGGGGGGCCATAGTAGAAAGAACGCGATGACGGACGGAGACCCGGCAGGGAAGAGCAGGTGGTGGACCCACCGGTACCCAGAGGGCCTCTAGAGGGTGAGTGGTCAGTCGGGCAACCCGGAAAGGAACGACGGCGATGAAGCAGTTCCGCACGGCGGTCTGGGGGGTACTGGTGGCGGCCTTGGGGCTGGGCTCGTTGGCCGTCTCGGCCCAGTCGGGCGTGTTTGTTCCGTATGAGAAGGACGACGCGAACCAGCGTTGGCGGGACATCGCCACGAACCTCTTCATCGTGGGGGACTCCTACAGCTTCTACGATGACAAGGTCGCGGTGGTCTCCTATCAGCCCACGGCCGGGCAGTTCACGGGCCGGATCGAGGCCTATGACCTAAAGCCGTTCTTTGCCTACCAGTTCAAGCTGCAGGGGAAACCCCCGCTACCGGTGGCGGGCGTGCCGTGGGTCTACGATCCGCTCACCCTCCCGGAGCACTGGGCCAACGAACAACTTGGTTACCTTGGCCGCTGGTGGCAGGGGGTCTATACGCCCGCGGGCGTCTACAGCAGCGGCGGCAACGCCTACGATTCCGACTACGCCTACTGGAAGACGAAGGGGTTCCGCGAGACGACCGGCAAGGGAGAGGAGCTCATCCACGTCTTCTTCGGCTACCTGCTATTTGATTTCGGCCTCACGGACGGGGCCGGCGACCTGTACCGGAACTTCACCTGCAACAACAGCTTCCATGTTCTCTTCAAGACCTCCCAGCACCTGCCGGCGGTGAACGACTCCGCCATTCGCACCGTGCTTGTAGACCCGAAGCAGGCCCCGGGCTGGTACCTGCGCCCGCCCAGAGCCAGGAGCATCGGCGTGTTCGCCGAATGGGAGCAGGGCAATACGGGCACGGGGGACGACCGGCCGACGCCGGGCAACCTGACGCTTCCCGAGGGCACCTATCCGGTCGAGCTCCGCCTCACCGAAGAGAGCTTCCACGAGACGACAGCCTACAGCGGCTCCTGGGCGACGGTGATGAAGGCAGATCTGACCTTCACCGTGGTCGCCAGCCCGTTGCCCCAACTGGAGGTGACCCGCTACACCCTCGTGGCCCGGTCGTCTGCGTCCAACGACTACGCCGTGGCCACGGTGGCCGTCAGGGACACCCTGGGCTCGCCCGTAGCAGGCGCGACGGTCACGATCGCCTGGTCCGGCAGCATCACCGCGACGCAGACGGGCACGACGGGTACGGCCGGGACGGTCGTCCTGTCCTCGCCGAAGAAGAAGAACGCCACCAGCTTCACCGGCAGGATCACGAACGTGGCCACCGCTACCAGCACGGGCTGGTCGGCGGCGGCCGGGGTCCCGCTGTCGCTGACGGTGCCAGCCCTATAGAGGAGCCGTTCCTCCGGAACACGCGTATTCCGTGCGTAACTGCTATGGGGCTTCGTCCTGACCAGCAACGGATTGTGGAACGCTACCAGGATCCGTTCGGACTCCCTGTGCGCAGCACGCTGAGGCAAAGCAGCACCGAGGGACGCAGGGCGAGCCGCCACCGCACCGACGGCGCCCGGCAACGCGTTGGGTTGCGGCCGGAGGCTGCTATGCTGCCAGCGGGCGCCCGTCCCTACCATCCTGACCGCCTCACGCCGGAGCTGCTGCCGAAGGACGAACGGCTAACGCCGGAGGAGGACGGGAAGCTGGACCGGCCGACGCCCGAGCCGCCGAAGGTGGGGAAACTGGCCGCACGGCGGCGGCTCTCCTCCGCGGCCTCCCGTTCACGGCGTTCGCGGGCACGTTGCTCCTCGGCAGCACGCCGGCGCCGCTGGGCCTCGACCTCGGCCTCGGCGATGGCGGTGTCGGCCAGACGACGGGCGGATTCCGCACAACGGGTCGCGCCTCGGTAGTCGCCGCCCTGGAGTGCGCTCCGGGCCTGGTCCAGGAGGTCGGCGCCGGGAGAGCCCCCGATGGACACCCCCAAACCGCCCCCCCAACCGGTGGCTGCCCGCACGCGCGCGGCCGCAAGGCTCAGGGCGGACAGGGCAACCTGCGCGGCCGCGAGTTCATCCCGCAGGGCGGCCGCCACCCGCCCCGCCTCCAGGGCGGCGCGGTCCGCCGCCGCGTCCACCTCGAGCCAGTCGCCATGCGGCGCCAGCATGCCCCGCTGGGCCTGATCCAGGGCCGCGGCGCAGGCGTTGAGTTCGGGCCCTGCCGCCTGCCGGATGGCGGGGCTATCGGCGACCGCGTCGGCGCCGGCGGCCTGTCCCAGGCGCCTGGCCACCTCGAGCTGGGCCGTGGCGGCCTGCAGACTGCGCTCGGCCTCGGCGTGCAAGCCCCAATCGCAGCGGACCTGCTCAGCCGCCGCGGCCATTGACTGAGCCACCGCCGCCAGCTCGTCGGCCACCCGGAATGGGTCGCGCGGCGGCGCTGAGCGCCAGGCCTCGGCCTGGGCAAAGCGTTGGCGGGCGCTGTCGAACGCCTGGAGAGTGACCTGCCGGGTACGGGCATCCTGGACGCTGGGCGCCAGGGCCTGGAGCTGGCTGGCGAGCTGGGCGCTCAGGGCCTCGTTCGCGGCTTCCGTGTCTCGGAGGCGGCGTTGCTTCTCGGCGATCTCCTGCAGACGGGCGTCAGCCTGTGCCTGGCAACCCGCCGCCTGTTCCAGCAGGCTGGCTGCCAGGAGCAGGCCGCCCGCGCGGAAGGCCACCTCCGCCTGGTCGGTCCGTTCGCGGCCAGCCGCCGTGGCCTCGTGGGCTTCCTTCAGGTTGTCCTGCACGGTCCCGTTCGCATTCGGGTGTGCGGGGTCGCCCTGGCCCAGGAGCAGGACCGCCGGAGCGTAGCCCGCCTGGATGTCAACGAGGATGCGCTGGTGCTCCGGGAGGGCCTGCTGGAGGCGTTCGGTCTCCTGCCGCCGGGCCGTCAGCGTGCCGGTGTGAGCGGCGAACGCCTGGCGCGTGGCCTGCACCAACGCCCCGGCCTCACCAACGCGCTGGTTGGCAGCCGCCAGACCAGCCTCCGCGCCGGCCACATCCCCGCGCTCCAGCGCCGCCTTCACCCCGGCGAGCTGCTCACGGGCCTGGACCAGGCATTCCGAAGGGTCCTGACCCGGTTCGCGCAGGATGATCTCGGGCTTCAGCCCCAGCGGCCCGGCCAACTCGTCCCGGGCCGTACTGACCAGGGCGTCGGTGGCCGTGACGGCTGGGAGCACGGTTTCGCGACGGACCTGGTCCAAGGCCAGGACTCGAGCGGCGCGTTCCACCAGTGCCTCAAGGTCGGCGCGCAGGGCGGCGATGCCCTGGCCCGCGCTGGCGCGCAGGGCCTGGAGCGCCAGGGCATCGGCCTGGGCCGACAGGGCCCCGACGGCAGCCGCGAGCCAGTCGGTCCCCAACGGCACCCGGCCCAGTTGCTGCGCCATCTCCTGAAGCCGGGGGTGAACGCGGCCCTGGTAGTCTGGGCCAACTGCACCAGCGCCAGGGCGTCCGCCGTCCTCTGATCGGCGGTGGCGGCGGGGATCTCCAAGGCTCCCACCGGGTCACGGATGGCCACCCGCGCGGCCTCGTCGGCATCGGCGGCGGCGGCTGGCAGGAGTTCGGCGAAGACGGGCCCGAGGCCGAACCGTGCTTCGGGGGCGGCTGCGGCTGGCAGCTCTGCCTCCGCCGCCTGGGCCAGACGCAGGCGCTCGTGGATGGCCTCGACAGCGCCGGGAACGTGGCTCAGGCAGCCTTCGACGCGCTCGAGGTTCGCCAGGGAGCGCTCGGCGCGCTCCTGGAACGCCGCCATCAGTTGGCTGAAGGACAGCGCGAAGGGCTGGTAGGATTCGAGGCTGCCAAGGAGCGTGTCGCGTGCCGACTTGCGGCCCCGGACGACGAGTTCCAGGCCTTCCTCGGGCTGGAAGGCGATCGGTTCATCGTGCAGACGGCGGACGGCGGCGCGGTAACGCCGGCGGCTGAACAGGTTGGCGCAGCGGCCGCCGGCGCCGGTGGGCATGGCCAGGTCCCTGGCGCCCTGCAGAAGGCGCTGAGCGCAGGCGGACATGATGATGAGTTCGTCCACGTCCCGGATGATCTGCTGGCTGAGCTCGAGGGTCCGGCCCGTGAACCGCCGGCCGGCATCGGTGCCGGAAGAGCCCACGAGGGTGTGGGCCCGATCGAGGAGCGTGAACAGGGCGTCGGTCTTCTCATCGAGGGCCCTGGTCCAGGCGTCGAGGAGCGACCAGGCTTCGCGGCGGCTGGGGCGGCGACGGAGGTTCAGGAAAAGGCCCACGGCCAGAGCTCCCAGCCCCGCGGCGGCCGCGGCGGCCAGGGCGAGCTGCCGGCGGCGCTCAGCGGCCCGCACGGTGGCCTGCGCCTGGGCGGTGACGGCCGCCACCTGCTGGCGCGCCGAGGCGAGGCGCTCCAGGTAGGCCGAGTCGCCCCGGTCATAGGCCTGGCGGACAGCGTCGAGGGCGGCCCCGGCGGTGTTGGCCGCCGATCCGATCGCGGCGGGCCGAGGGCGGGGGGCGGCCTCATCCAAGGCCATCCGCAGACTGGCGATGGCGCCGGCGTCCTGCGGGTAGCCCGCAACCGCGCGCAGGCCGGCCTGCGCCTTCGCCCGGACACCCTCGGCCAGCGTCTTGGCGGCGGCGAAGTCACGGGTATCGAAGGCGCTCTGGGCGGCGGCCAGGTCGGCTTGTAGGGCGGCGGTGTCAGGCCGCGGGATATCGCCCATGAGCTGGGGCTGGGCGAGCAGGAGCCCCGCGGCCTCCTCGCTCAGCAGAGCCACGGCGGCGGCGGCGGCCTGCCGGGAGGAGGCGGCCTGCACCCGGGCCTGTTCCCGGGAGGCCTCTTCATCCGCCGTCCGCCGCTGGCGCTGCCGTTCTTCCCGGGCGATGGCATCGGTGAGCTGATGGTCGATGAGGGTGACCGTGTCCTTGACCGCGTCGACGATACGGCCCCCGCCCCGCATCGCCGCGATGGCGGAGCCGTCCAACTGCCCGGCCCAGTGGTCCTCGCCGAGTCCGCGCCGGTCCTGGGCATCGGAACCGTAGTAAGAGAACTGGCGTTCCTGGAGGAAGAGGACGAAGAAGGCGCCGTTGCGTTCGCCGGTGTGGGGGTTGGTCCACTGGCCGAAGGCGGTCTGGTTGGGCAGGCCCTTGCCCAGCGCCTGCTCCACCGCGTCCATGCCGGCGAAGGACTCGCCCGTGGCGTCGGTGAAGCGTTCGTCCTGGGCGGACTCCGTGAGCACGACCGTCCAGTGGGCCGCGTGCTCGTCGAGCCAGCGTTCGAGGTCGCTCAGGCGGTCGTCGCCGAGACCGAGGTTGCCCTTCACATAGAGGTGCTGGTGCGGAAGCCACTGCTGGACCACGTCGACGGCACGGGCGACCCGGCGCGCCTGGGTGGAGTTGCCATCCGCGACCGCGGGGGTGGCGGGTTCCTGGGCGGGTGACTGGGGGGCCGGGAACCCGAGGAGCAGGCTGGCAAGCAGACCCGCCGCCAGCGTCAGCGCCCACGGACTGAACCGCTGGCCCGGGCCAGGCCCAGCGAGGGAGCCGCGCCAGCCAGGCGTTCCCGGCGTGGCCGGGAACCTGGCCCGGATGAACGGAGGCTGCGTCATCAAGCGCCACTACTCCATGGGTTCGAGGCCAGCGGTCCAGGCGCTGGCGCGACGGAAGAGCCGTCCGGTCGCGGGGTTGGCCAGGGCGTTCACGTCGTGGCCGAGAACCGAGTGGAAGACACGGCCCTTGCCGCAGGTGAGGGTGAAGGCCATGGGGTAGTCTTTGCCGTCGACCGTCGAGCGTGCGGTGGCCAGTATCTGGATGGGGATATCGCCAACCAGGCAGGTGTAGAGCTCATCGGTGGTCTCGAACGACTCCATGGCAGCCGTCACCGGGTGGGTCCGGTCGATGATGGTGACCGTGAACGGACCATGCGGGTCGTGGCCGCGGAGCTTGGGGTCCCAGACCCTGCCAGCGAGCTTGACGAACTCCGGCCAGGCCTGGAACGCGCCGCAGGCGAAATGCACCAGCACCAGCCCCGTACCCGCCTCGATGGTGCGGCGGAGGTTCTCCTGGGCCTCGGGGCCAGGGCCGGGGTCCTCCCAGTTCATGTAGTGGAGCACGATGGTGTCATAGCCGTGCAGTTCGGGCGCGCCGAGGGTGCGCGGGTCCTCGCTGATGGACACCGCGAGACGGCCGTCGAGGGCGATGGCAGCGCGCAGGACAGGTGCGGTCTGGGCCCAGGGGTGCCCGGGGTAGTCGCGTCCGGTCAGGATCAGGACCTTCTTCACTGGCGTCTCCTTTGGTCTCGGGGTGACGGTGCCGGCTGGTCCACTCAGCAACCACACGTCGCTGACCACGGCATTGGTGGACGCCTCGCGCCGGAACGAAAGGCGGGCACCGCCCGTGGCGCTGACCTCCACGGGGAGGTCGACGGTGAGCTGTGCGGGGGGTTGCTGTTTGCCCACCCACGCGGGCAGGTCCGTCGGTCGGAGCAACTGCCGGCCGCCGGTCCACACGGACTGGCGGCGGCCGTTGTTATCGTAGTCCCACCAGGTGAACCCGAGGCGGTAGGGCCGGTCGGGGGCCAGGCCGGACAGCTCGAGGACGACCTGGCTGCCATCGAAGGCGACCGTGGCGGCGGCGAGGTCGCCGACCTGGGCTGATCCCTCCCACAGCCACGCCTGGCCATTGGCAAAGCGGAGAGTGGGCCCACCGGGTTCGGCGCGTTCGGTCTCGACGCCGGCGTCAAGATAGCCTGCCAGGCTCCAGTCTGCCGGGAGGTCCTTGCCGAGGGCCGCGAGGCGGGCCTGGCGCTGCTCGGCACCAAGTCGCCTGGCGGCCTGGATGCCCCCCGCCTCGACCTGCAGGGCGCGAACCGCCGCGGCCTGTGCCTCGGGGGCCACGGCAGCCACCTTGGCCATGGCCTCTTCGACGAGAGCGGGATGGGCCTTGGCCAGGGCCGTGCCGATGCGGGTGGCCGCCACCGCGGCCTCGGCGACGACCTCGGCATCCGCGAGCAGGCCCAGCGCGGCCTCCAGGGCCTCGGGCGTGGGGACCTCCGCCACGGCGCTCAGCCACAGTCGCCGTTCGTCGGCCGTCTGCAGCAGGGCCCCCAGGCTCTGGAGGCGGGCCATGGGGGCCTCCGCCTTGGGCGCCAGGCGCAACGCGGCGCGCAGAAGAAGGGCCCGCTGGACGGGGACCTGGGCCTCTCCGGCGAGGGTGCAGAGGTCGGGCACGGCGGCCGGGTCGGACCAGTCCGCCAGGGCCCGGATGGCGGCCTCCCTGACCGCCGGTTCGGGCGCGGCGGCACGGTCACGGACGGCGGCCAGAGCCGCCGGGCCGCCGAGGCCACCCAGGACCCGCAGCAGGGCAGCCGCCAGCTCGGCGGGGATGCCCGGCGCCGCCAGGGCGGCTGAGATGGGCCCCACCCGGGAGGGATCGTCGGCCAGACGCCGCCCGACCGCGATCAGCGCGCGTTCGGTCTCGGTGCGCAGGGCCGGCCGGAGGTCCGGGGCCAGGACTGCCAGGAGCTTCGGGTAGGCGGCCGCATCGCCCGTACGGCCAAGCACGCGGACGGCGGCCAGGCGTACGGTCTCGTCAGCGTCCGCGAGGCCCTGGTCCAAGGCGGCGGTGAGGCCCTCTGACCGACGGCTGGCAGCAGCCTCGAAAGCGGCAGCACGCTGCGCCGGCGGCGCGCTGACCGCCTGGTGCAGAAGGCCTGCGTCGACGCCGTCCGCCGCCAGCCGGGACAGCGCCTCCTCTGCCGCCGCACGGACAGCCCCGTCGCCCTCCACCGCGCCGGCGAGCAGATCGGGGACATCCTCTGCCTGGCCGAGGGCCCCGAGCGCTCGCAGGGCCGCCGCGCGGACCGCCGCTTCAGGGCTGGGGAGGACGGCGCGCACAGCCGCCCGGGCCGCGTGGTCACCGCGTTCCGCCAGGGCGTCGAGGACGAGGGCCTGAGGGTAGGGCGAGCGGGCGGCGAGGTCCACCGTCAGGGCCTGGGTGGCAGCGGGCAGTGCCAGGGAGCCGAGGAGGCGGATGGAGGCGGCACGGACGAGGGGCTCGGCGTCGGCCAGGCCGGCAGCCAGCAGGGGCAGGGCGGCGGCGGGGTCGACCCGGCTCAGGACCGTGAGGGCCGCCAGGCGGTCGCCGGGGGTCGCCAGCGCCGGCAGCACCTCCTGGCAGAGGGCCCGGGCGACCTCCGGGTCGCCGGCCTGGGCGAGCCGGTCGGCACACTCGAGGCGGGCCCGGGCCTGGGCCCGGCCAGCCGGCAGCCGGGACAGCGCCGCGGCGGCGGCAGGGGTGCCGATGCGGCCCAGGGCAACGATGGCCGCCGACACGACGACAGGGTCCGGCCCGGCGGCCAGTGCTTCAAGGGGCTGGACACCCTCGGCGTCGCGGCGTTCGCCGAGGCCCTGGACCAGGCCGGCAAGCGCCGGGCCCTTGAGACGCCCGAGGGCAGCCCGAAGCGCCAGGCCGGCAGCAGGATCCGCCATCGCCTGGAGCGCGTAGCGCGCGTCCTCGGCACGCGCCGGGTCGTCGAGCAGGGCAGCCAGCACCGGGACCTCGGCCGCGCTGCCGACGGCCGCCAGTTGCCGGCAGATAAAGACGCGCGCGGGACGTGGCAGACCAGGGTCGGCCAATGGCGCTGCCAACAGGGCCGCCAGTTCGCGACGCACCGCGGGCTCGGCGGCCTGGGCCACCGCCCGTTCCAGGAGAATCAGTGGCTGGCGTGACTCGCTGCCGGTGTAGGTGGCCAGGGTCTTCGCGGCCTCCAGCACCGGGCCTGGCAGTTCCGCGCCGGCGGGAGTGGCGAGGGCGAGGGCAAGGGCGGCGAGCCATGGGGCGATCGGGCCGTGTGTACGCATGGGTCTGGGGCCTCCCCTCGGTCAGAGCTGCCACGGTGCGCGCAAGGCCCGTGAGAGCAGGCGGTTGCAGGGATCATCGTGGAGGAAGCGTTCCTGGCGCCAGTCCCAGGCCAGCTTCCGTCCTGCCCGGGTGGCCAGGTCCGCGACCAGGGTGGCCGTGGTGGCCAGGTGGCACGATTCGGCCGTGGCCACGGGCTCGCGGCGGGTGCGCACGCCGGTGAGGAAGTCGGCGTGGTGATGGTCGGACCGGCGCAGGTGCAGGTCGCCCGGCGTGAGGCTGACACCCAGGAGCGAGGCGGGCTCGGCCTGGATGCCACCACGCACGACGTGGACCCAGCCCTTGTCGCCCTCGAAGCGGCAGCCGTGCCCGTACTTGCCGACGCCTTCCGAGCAGAAGTCCAGGGTGGGGCCGTCGGGCGCCGTCAGGCGGGTGTGCCAGGTCAGGGAGGTGTCAGCGGTGCCCTCCTCGGGGAAGGTGGCGGTGCCCTCGACCTCGAGGGTGCTGGCGGCCAGCGCTGGAGCGCCCCAAAGGGCGATGTCGACGTGGTGGACGCCCCAGCTCTGGATCCAGCCGGCGCAGTAGTCTGAGACGAAGTACCAGTTGAAGCTGCAGAGGCCGTCGCGGTAGGGCATCGCGGGGGCCGGCCCCAGCCAGAGGTCGTAGTCGAGGTCCGGGGGTGCCGGCTTGATGGGGAGCAGCGGCAGTGCCTGACCGCCGGGGACGCCGACCCAGACCGTGTGGACCCGGCCCAGGTAGCCATTGCGCGCCAGTTCGCAGGCGAAGCGGAAGTTGCGGTCTGAGCGCTGCTGAGTGCCGGCCTGGAAGACGCGGCCGGTACGGCGCACGGTGTCGCAGACGGCCCGGCCCTCGGCCACGGTCAGCGAGAGAGCCTTCTCGCAGTACACGTCCTTGCCCTGGTTCATGGCGGCGATGGACAGGACCGCGTGCCAGTTCTCCGGGGCCGCGATGAAGACGGCGTCGACATCGTCGCGCGCCAGCAGCTCGCGGAAGTCCTGGTAGGCCGCGCAGACCGCGCCCCCGGCGCCGGCCGTGTCGCCGTAGTGGGCGTTGACTCGGCTGCAGACGCTCTCGGCCTTGGCGCGGGAGACGTCGCAGACGGCCACCAGGCGGACGTCGTCCATGCCCATCAGCGCCTCGGCGTGGCCGGCGCCTCGACCGCCCAGACCGATGACGCCCACGCCGATGCGCTCCGAGGGGGGCACGCTGCCGCCCCGGCCAAGCACGGTGCCAGGGACGATCAGCGGGGCACCCAGGGCGGCCGCGGCCCTGAGGAAAGCGCGGCGGGGCATGGCCAGGGCTGAGCCGGCGGCCACGGCCGGCGGGTACGCGGGAGAGAAACGTCCATTCATCGCCAGGATACCCCTTTCGATCCGGACTCCTACTCACTGTAGGCCGCCTCAGCAGCGGCGCCAGCGCGGTACCTGCCGAGTTCCGCTGCCTGGCGTAGCCCTTGGGACTGTCGGTGACCGGTCACCGCGCCGGGCGGCCGGCGCGGCGGATCCGGCCGATCCGGCGGACCTGGGGGCGGGCGCCCCCCCGGGCAGAGCCGCGGAGCGTCGGGGGTTGCGCGCGGCGTGCCGACGTGGTAACCTCTGCGGCGACCACGGTTCCCTACCGAGCGAGGTCACAGACCATGAGTTCTTCTCGTCCACCGTCGTCGCGTTCGCGGAAGCCCGCCTGCGGCCGTGGTGTCGCGGGCGGGTTGCCGGCGGCAGCGGCTACCGGGACCTGCCTGCCGGCCGGGCTGCGGGCCACGCCGTCGCCGCTGCGCCAGTACGACCTCGCGCCGGTCCGGATCGTCTGGCAGAGCGCCGGCGGCGTGCGGAATGCGGAGAACCTGCTGCACAAGGTCCGCGGCCAGTCGGTGCTGAGCGACCCGGTGGCGCCCTGTATCCTGGAGAGCACGGCGGGACAGCCCGCGGGTATCGTCCTGGACTTCGGCGCGGAGTTGCAAGGCTCGGTGGAGCTCTTCACGCCCATCACACCAGAGAAGAACAACCCGCCCGTGCGGCTGCGGTTCGGCGAGTCGGTGATGGAGTGCCTGACGCCGGTGGGTACCCGGGGAGCGGGCAATGACCATGCCCTGCGCGACCAGGTAATCCCGCTGCCCTGGCTTGGTAGTATCGTGGTGGGCCAGAGCGGATTCCGCTTCTGCCTGATCGAGGCGGCGGACCCGGCCCGGCCGGCGGCGCTGAGCGAGGTGCGGGCGGTCCTGACCGTGCGGGACCTGCGGTATGTCGGCCGGTTCGCGTGCGACGACGAGCGCCTCAACCGCATCTGGTCCACGGGGGCCTGGACGGTCCACCTCAACATGCAGGACTACCTCTGGGACGGCATCAAGCGCGACCGCCTGGTCTGGCTGGGTGACATGCACCCCGAGACCAGTACCATCGCCGCCGTCTTCGGCCCCACCGACGTCGTGCCGCGCAGCCTGGACCTCAGCCGCGATGTGACCCCGCCAACCCAGTGGATGAACGGCATATCGAGCTACTCGATGTGGTGGGTCCTGATCCACGAACAGTGGTACCAGCACACCGGCGACCTCGACTACCTGGCACAGCAGAGACCCTACCTGCAGGCGCTGCTGCCCCGTCTGGCGGGCAAGGTGGGGCCGGACGGTCACGAGACGCTGGATGGGGTGCGTTTCCTCGACTGGCCGAGTTCGCCGAACCCGCAGGGGGTCACGGCAGGTCTCCAGGCCCTTCTCGTCACGACCCTCGACAGCGGCCGGCGCCTGCTGACGCGGCTGGGTGATGCCGCCACCGCCGGGCTGTGTGCCGAAGCGGCCGACCGGGCCCGCCGGGTGGTGCCGTCGGTGAACGGCTCCAAGTCGGGGGCGGCGCTGCTGGTGCTGGCGGGGATGCTGGATGCCCGGCAGACGGCGGCGGGACTGCTCACCGTCGGCGGCGCGCGGGGCGTTTCGACGTTCTACGGGTTCTACGTGCTGCAGGCTCTGGCTCGAGCTGGCCAGACGGCTGCGGCACTCGACATCATCTCGAGCTACTGGGGTGCCATGCTGGATCGGGGCGCCACGAGCTTCTGGGAGGACTTCAACCTGGAATGGCTCGCGGGCTCCGGGCGCATCGATGAGGTCGTGCCGGAGGGGATGAAGGACCTCCACGGCGACTATGGGGCATACTGCTACGAGAGGTTGCGCCACAGCCTCTGCCACGGGTGGGCCAGCGGCCCCACGGCCTGGCTGAGCCAGGAGGTCCTCGGCGTCCAGGCCCTGAGTCCCGGCTTCGCGCAGGTGCGCGTCGCGCCGCAGCTCGGTCGCCTGCGCTGGGCCGAAGGGGCCTATCCCACGCCTCACGGACCGATCGTCGTGCGGCACGAGAGGCAGGGTGACGGCACGGTTCGGAGCCAGGTCGAGGCGCCGGCGGGGGTAGAGGTCGTGGCCTGAGCCTGGCGGGCCCTGCCACCGGGGAGGCGTTGCGGGAGGCCGCATCCTGGCCGCCCCAAACGGGATCATGCCCGGGACGCCACTCGCCCGCATCGAGGCGTGGCTGAGGACGGCGGAGATCGACGCGGAACAACGCCGTCGGAGCTACCCTCGCCCGGGGCCACGAGCAGCGGGCGCTACGGGGCCTGCGAGTCGGCATAGCCCCGGCCGATGGCGGAAAAGGGCAGTTCCAGCCCGAGACTGGGGACCTGCAGCGCGACCCATGCCGTGAAGGTATTGCTGTTCGGTCCTGGGAAGGCCCGGTAGGTGTCCGGCCAGGGGTAACGCTCCGCGGCGTTCCGGACGGCCTCGATCAGCCGGTCGACGCCGTCGCCGCGGAGGTCCTTCAGCAGTCGTGGCCTCTCCCCGTACCAGTAGCGGTCGGGCACGTCCTTCGCGATGCGCATGACGGACTGGCCATGGTGCCGTCGGAACCCCACGACGTCATAGACCGTGTAGGAGGTCTCTCCGCTCGGCTTGGTCGCGACCCAGGTGTGGATGGCAAACCAGCCCCGCCAGCCCCAGGCCCGGGCGCCGTAGACCTGGAGCACGGCCTCCCTGGTCACCGCGGGATCTGGGGCCATCCCCGCAGAGTCGCGGCTGGCGGTGCGCCAGTCCTTGCTGGTGCACCCCACGAGGCCGAGGAGCGATAGACCCATGAGCATCTTGTACACGGGGAGCATCCCCTACCGGGTTACCCGCGGTTCGGGGACCAAGATACCGTCCCGTTGGCGGCACCGCCAGGGCTCGGGCAGGCGCTGCGAGGCGGTTCGGAGATCGCGGCCCACCGGTCGGCGTATCCGCGCCCCGGCGGACCCGCCCAGTGGGCGATCCTGCTGCACAGCAGGACTCTCTGGAGTCACGTCGCCCGCACACGGGCGGGTGGCCCTCCGACCCGGCCCAGGGCCCCATGCCATCGCGGCGCGTCGAACGGGCAGCCGTGACCTGCCGGGAGGCCCCGTCCCGGGGCTGGCGACGGCTTCCCGAAGCCCTGCCACGGGAGGGTGCAGGCTGGGCGCGCTTGCCCCCGGGCTCCCTGCGGCCATGGTATGGAGGCGTCCGGGCCCGGCGCCCTCCGGTCGCACGGACCGGGCACGCAGGCTGAACCGGAACCATGGGTCGAGGCCGGCAACGATCGCGGCGGCGGTGACCGCTGCGACGGCGACCGGGCCCCGGCCGGGAGGCAGGCGATGAGCGAGGAATCTGCACGCTATCTGGCGGGGGAACCGGCGCCGTGGCTCCGCCGTCCGCTCGCCCGGGTACAGCCCATCCTGGCCAAGGCCGGCAAGCCGACGGTGGACGTCGCCCGCCTGGCCGAGCGCGTCCGCGGCATCGCCGAGGTCCTGCCGCTCATCGCCGTGGAGTCGCCGGAACACTGGTCCCAGGCGGTGCGCGGCCTGGGGCCCGACATTGACGCCATCCTGCCGCTCAGCATTCCCGCCTACCCCACCGAGGTGTGGAACTCGCATCCGCAGGCGCTCGTGGAGCGCGGTCTGCCCTTTGTGTTCTGGCCGCTGATGGACTACGACGAACCCGATTTCTGGCGCTGGTCGGCCCGGGACATGCTGCGGGCGCTCGGGGTCGATGTGCACATCGTGAAGCACCAGGCCGAGGGGTTGGCGCTGCTGGGGGCCCTGGCCATGAAGCGTTTTCTGCGGGACTCGCGGCTGGTGGTGTTCGGCGAGCAGAACTTCCCCTGGAACGCGCATGCGGCCGGGCACCTGATCACGGCCAGCCTGGGCCTGCGCATCCTGGTCAGGTCCCTGGAGGACTTCCGGCGACTCTACCCGGGCATCGGCGATGGCCAGGTCGATGCCCTGTGGGCGGCGCGCCAGGGGAGCCGCTATCGCGCGGACACGGTGCTGCCGGCGGACCTCCGCCAGGCCCTGCGCACCACCCTCGCCATCCAGGCCGTGCTCGAGGAAACCCGCGCCCTCGGCTTCGGCGTCAACTGCTTCGGGGACCTCATCACCCACGGTGGGAGGGATGTCCCATGCCTGGCCCAGTGCCTGTTGCGCGAAGAGGGTTACATCGCCTCCTGCGACGGCGACTTCTGTGCCCTGACGAGCATGGCGCTGACCACCTGGTTCCTCGGCCAGCCGGCGATGATGTCGAACCTCTACCCGGTGTCCTATGTCGGGGCCCTGCGGGACCATTTCGGCGACCCGCTCTCACCCAACCCGCGGCGCTTTGCGCAGCGGCGCTGGCCGAACCTGGCGCGCCTGGCGCACTGCGGGTATGTCGGCGTGGTCTCACCCGAGATGACGCCGGCGGGTTGTGTCCGGCTGAGCGACTGGGGCGGCACCTACGAGATGAAACGCGATGGCCGGGGCTGCGGCATCGACGGCGACCTGCGGCCGGGTGAGTTGGCCACCGTGGTCGAGCTCTGTTTCGACGGCCGGACGCTGCTGCTGGCCCGGGCCAAGGTGGCGGAGAGCACCCGGCACACCGGCATGCCTCACTGCGAGTCCTCGGCCCTGCTGGAGTTCCAGGACCTGGACGGCTTCGTGCAGAACATCTCCCGCGAGCACACCGCGGTGGTCTATGGCGACCATATCGAGGCCCTCGAGGTGCTGGCCAGGGTCCTCGGCCTCCAGGCCAAGGTCTGCTGACGGAGGAGAGCCACGACCATGACTCCCCGTGACCGCGCCCGCTGCCCGCCGGTCGAGGTGAGGCTCAGGGATGGCCGCCGGGCGACGGTGCGGCTCCTGCTGCCGGAGGACGGACCTCGCCTGGCGGACTTCTACGAGGGTCTGGACGAGAACGCCCGGCGTTTCTACTGGCCCCACGTGCTCGACCGGGAGCATGCCATGAGCA
>Ga0172371_10005344_pt1 | contig 19079 bp, 15 predicted proteins | sample Lak12m_FD_114543 | JGI IMG/M metagenome (GOLD analysis project Ga0172371, IMG submission 114543) | Freshwater microbial communities from Kabuno Bay, South-Kivu, Congo - kab_022012_12m | ecosystem: Environmental > Aquatic > Freshwater > Lake | place: Democratic Republic of the Congo: South-Kivu...
ACGAGAGGGATTTTTTTGTCTTTATAGAAATAAACGACGAAAAACCGAAACATCACTCTCTTTTATGTCAAAGAACATCTGTTTAAACTGAATTACGACACAGTCTGATTGAAAGTATTACAAGTATCATTATTTTACCATAGATTTTTTTTCATATAAAGGTTATAATATTATTTTACTTAAGCCTATAAGGAGAAAACCATGCTATTAAAATTCTTCCGCAAGCGTAAAAATATGAAACGTATCATGTGGGCCCTCGCAATACTCATAATACCGGCTTTTGTCATATGGGGCGCTGGCTCCGCAGATAAAAATAAAAACAATAAGCCTGACTACGCCGGAAAGATCTACGGAAAAAAGATTTCTTACGAAGATTACTATGATATGTGGAACGTGGTCAGAGACTACGCCATAAAATCTTTTGGAAATAATATACCTATGGAGTTTATAGACCAGATGGCCTGGCGCAGGATAATCATGTTAAAGGAGGCTAAGAGGCAAAACATCATAGTGACGGACAAGGATGTCGTGGAAAAGCTGGTATCCTTTCAGGCGTTTCAGAGAGACGGCTCATTTGACAAAAGGCTTTATAAGTCAATGCTTCAGGATTCAGCAAGGGCATTTGAAGAGAAATTAAGGGACGACCTTTTGTTGTCCAAGCTGAAAGATAAAATTGCTTCTGATGTAAACGTAAATGACCAGGATGTTAAAAACGAGTATAAGAAGCGGTATGAAAAAATCAGGTCTTCTTATGTGCTTATACCTTTCAGCGAATCCGAGAAAGACGCGCAACTCGATAATGCTGGCCTTGAAAACTTTTACGCCCAAAACAAACAGAGTTTCAGGAAAAATGAGCAGGTAGATGTAAAATACATCGAGATACCTTATTCTAAATTTGAAAGCGAGGTTAATGTAAGCGAAGAACAGATTAAAAGGTTTTTTGAAGAGCATATCAAAGATTTCAAAAAACCAGAATCCAATGAGAGCGCCGCTTTAGATGATAACATCAAAAATTCCATCCGCGAAAAACTCGCGCTCCAGAAAAAGGTGTCGCTCGCGGAAGAACTCGCCTATAAAGTCCTTGACCAGGCCGCGCAAAAAAATAACCTGGAAGAACCGGCCATGGCAAACAGCCTGACAATAAAAGAGACCGGATTCTTTTCAGCTGACGAAGAGGTCCCTGGTATAGGCTGGTCCTATGATTTTTCCAGGATGGCTTTTGAGCTGCAGAAAAATGAGATAAGCAAAACGCTGGTTAAGACAGATAAAGGCCTGTGCATCATGCAGTTAAAAAATAAAAAAGATCCATACGCGCCCTCTTACGAAGAAATCAGGGACGCTGTTAAAAAAGCGTTCTTGAAAGAAGAGTCTGTTAAGCTATCCAGGAAAAAAGCGGAAAAGATATATCTGGATATAGCCAGCGATATAAAGGCAGGCGAGACCTTTGAGAAAGCCGCGAAAAAATACGGCCTTCAGTTAAAACAGACTGACTTTATTACGAGAGATGGTTATATACCAGAGATAGGGCCTGCCGGTGAATTTGTAAATACAGCTACGTCTTTAAACATAGGGTCTATCTCAGAACCTTTAAAAACCCTGCAAGGCTGGATTATACTGGAGCCCCTTGAAATCAAGCCTGTGGATGAGATAAAGTTTATGGAAGAAAAAGATAAATTCAAAGAAAGTTTATTGGCAAATAGAAAAGAAGAAGCGTTTAACAAATATTTCCAGGACCTGCTGAAAAGGGCTGATTTTGTAAGTTACACGAACAGAAAATAGGATCAGATTATCTATCGTTACTTAAAAGATCCTTGAGTTCCTTCATAAATTGGTTTATATCCTTAAATTGGCGATACACGGAAGCAAACCTCACGTAGGCAACCTCATCGAGCTTATAAAGAAGCTCCATTAACAGCTCGCCCACTTCTTTAGACGGCACCTCTTTTTCAAATTTACTTTGAAGCGTGTATTCAATCTTATCTGCTAAGGTTTCGAGCTGTTCCGCGCTCACCGGCCTTTTTTCGCAGGCCTTTACAACCCCGCTCAAAAGTTTCTTCCTGTCAAACGGCTCCCGCCTGCCGTCTTTCTTTACAACCATCAATGTGGTTTCTTCTATGTTTTCGTAAGTTGTGAACCGCCTCTGGCAATTAAGGCATTCTCTACGCCTTCTTATAGAGCGGCCTTCTTCGCTGGAGCGGGAATCAATAACCTTATCTTCGTTATGTCCGCAGAATGGACATTTCATAATAGCCTCCCAAATTTACGAAGTAAATTTGATCCTGAAGCGCCGTTAAACAATGCGACGAACAGGAGCATTGTAGGCGCTGAAGGACCTATTATTCAACCTAACTCCGGATACAGCGGAAATTTCCTTATCAACTTTTCCACCTCTTTTTTGCAATCTCCTAACTTATCCTGGTCATCTCTGTATTTAATAGCATTGCTTATAATGCGGGCTATAGCCTCCATGTCCTTTTCCTTCATCCCTCTTGTAGTAACTGCCGGTGTGCCAAGCCTTATGCCGCTTGCAAGGCCGGAAGGATTTTTGTCGAATGGTATAAGATTCTTATTCACTGTTATGCGGACCCTGTCCAACAACTCGCTTGCGTCTTTCCCTGTTACATTCTTAGACGTGAGGTCCACTAAGAATAAATGATTATCTGTCCCGCCTGAAACTATCCTGTATCCAGATTTATTTAACGCGCTCGATAGAGCCTTAGCGTTTTTTATAATCTGCGACTGATACTGTCTGAACTCCTCTGTATCTGCCTCTTTAAGGGCAACTGCCTTCGCGGCTATGATATGCATCAAAGGCCCGCCCTGCTCTCCTGGAAAAACTTCCATATCTACTTTTTTAGCAAATTCTTGTTTACAGAGTATCATGCCTCCGCGCGGGCCTCTTAATGTCTTGTGGGTAGTGGTGCTGACTATATGGGCATGCTCGACAGGGTTAGGATGCAGCCCTGCTGCCACAAGGCCGGCTATATGCGCCATGTCCACAAAAAGATACGCGCCTGATGCATCAGCTATTTCCCTGAACCGCTTAAAATCCATCAGGCGTGAATAAGCGGAAGCGCCCGCAAGTATCATCCTCGGCTTGTGTTTTTTTGCCAGAGACTCTATTTCATCATAATCCAGCATCTCTGTGTCTCTATTCAATCCATACGGTATCACATTAAAAAGCTTGCCTGAAAAGTTATGCTTTAGCCCATGGGTAAGATGGCCTCCTGAAGCGAGGTCCATCGCAAGCACTGTATCTCCAGGTTCAAGCAGGGCAAAATAAACAGCCATATTCGCCTGACTGCCTGAATGCGGCTGGACATTCGCGTGTTCTGCCCCAAACAGTTTCTTCGCCCTTTCTATAGCAAGGACCTCGGCCTCATCTATACACTGGCATCCGCCATACCATCTCCTGCCGGGATACCCTTCAGCGTATTTATTTGTCAACACAGACCCTGCTGCCTTTAAAACAGCAACGCTTGTAAAATTCTCGCTAGCGATAAGCTCAATATTATTCTGCTGGCGCTCTAGCTCCTTTTGTATTACCCTGTAAATCTCTGGATCTATTTTTTTTAACATATCCATTAATTCCTCAAGCCTCCAATATTTTTGTTCAGGATTATTTAAAACTTTCTATTTTTTTAATCTGTCTTACCCGTCTTGCGTGCCTGCCTTCTACATGCCCTGCCCCAAACCATGCCTCTAATATTTTTTTTGCCATTTCAGGCTTCACTATATTAGCCGCAAGCACAAGGACATTTGAGTCATTGTGCTCCCTGCTTGAACGGGCAATTTCAGGCCTGTCGCATAAAGCAGCTCTTATGCCTTTAACTTTATTTGCAACAATCGACATACCTATACCAGTTTTACATATCAGTATACCTCTATGGTAAGCCTTGGATGCGACAAGGCGCGAGACATCATAACCTATGAGAGGATAATCGCAGGGTTCTTCTGAAAAAGCCCCTACATCTTTTACTGTGTGCCCTCTTGAACTTAAAAATTTTATTATAAATTCCTTTAATTTAAACCCGCCATGGTCCGCGCCAATCACTATCCTCATCTATCTTTTCTCCTCTTTAAATATCTCTAAAAATATATTTTTGATCTCCTCTTTTATCGCTCCTCTGACATCCCTGTATTCTTCAATAGGCCTCCCTATCGGATCAGGTATATCCATGTCATCTTTTAAAAGCCTTACCTTATAACTGATTTCTGGCATCAGGCCTATAATAACATTTTTATGGTGCCTTTCCATCACAAATATTATATCTGACCTTTTTAAAAGGTCCTTGTTGATATTTTTCCCTATATGCCCTGAGACATCTACATCTTCTTCCTGCATAACAGAAACAGTATTAGGCGCCGGGCCTATGCCTGCAAATGTATAGGTCCCGGCAGAATCGATGTGCACCTTTTCGAGAAGCCCTGCCTCATTCACAAATTTTTCCATAAATCCTTTTGCCATAACACTCCGGCAGCTGTTTCCAGTGCAAACAAAAAGCAATGTATAATCTATTAACGCCTCTTTAGCTGGTATAGCGCCCTGCCTTAATATCTTAAAAGGCTTCTCTGTGACATCCATTACAGTTGATTCAATACCTATCCTTACCCTTCCGCCGTCCAATACCAAATCCACTCTGCCATCCATATCCTTTATGGCCTCTTCAGCTGAGACAGGCGGCTTGTTGCCTGACAGATTAGCACTTGGCGCAACCACGCTTACACCTGATTTTTTTATTAACAGCTGGGCTATCCTGTTATCAGGCACGCGCAGGCCTATCTTTTCTTTCTTATCATTAAATGCGACTATCGTCAGTGGCCCAGGCAAAAACCTCCTGGCAATCCTTTCAGCGTCATTTGAAAGCGCAATCCCCATCTTTTTAATTGATTCAAAATCCGCCAGATGCGCGCTAAAAAGTTTATCCTTTGGCCTTTGTTTTGCTTCATAAAGCCTTTCCATGGTTTTTTTATTTAAGGCGTCTGCTGCTATGCCATAAACAGTTTCCGTAGGAAACACTACCAGCCCGCCATTCTTCAAAACCTTAGCTGCTTCATTGATAAAAGCGGCCTCTGGAAAATCAGGGCTTAACTTTAAGACCTTTGTTTTCATAACCTTATAATTCTTAACTTTACAATTCGTGCCATGCACCATTTGTAAAGTTAGGTTTTGGATTTTTTTATTCTGATAATTTTAGTATTCTTATCGCAAATATAGCGGCATTTTTAGCGCCTGATTTGCCTATAGACATGCATGCGACAGGCACACCCCCTGGCATCTGGACTGTAGAAAGAAGCGCGTCCATACCTTTAAGAGGGCCTGATTCCATAGGCACACCTATAACAGGAAGTTCTGTGTTGGCGCTTACCACTCCAGCAAGCGCAGCAGACATACCTGCCCCGCATATCAAAACCTTAAGCCCGCGTTTTTTGGCAGATTTGGCATAACTGCTCACCTCGTCTGGATTCCTGTGCGCTGAAAGCACATTTATATCATAAGAAATCTTATTTTCTTTTAATATCTTGACTGCTTCATCCATAGTTTCCGCATCTGAAGCGCTTCCCATAAGTATCCCCACCAATCTCTTTTCTTTAGCCATATCCCCTCCCAAATTTTGCGAAGCCCCGCCCTTTTAGCAAGTCTTCTTAGTAAACCCGTCCAAAAAGGGCGGGACGAAGCAAAATTTGATCCCGAGCCCCCGCTGCTTCGCTTTGCGAAGCAAAACGACGGGGGCGAGGTACCATAATTTTATATATTGCCGCGAGAAACCCTTTTAATTGCCTTGTCTCCTATATCTTTCCTGTATTGCATACCTTCGAATTTTACGCAGTCGACCGCCTTATACGCATTGGCCTTGGCTGATTTAATATCCCTGCCAAGACTGGTTACCCCAAGCACCCTGCCGCCATTGGTAAAGGTTTTTCCGCCATCATGCTTTGTGCCTGCGTGAAATACTATTACATCCTTTATCTTTCCAGCTTTGTCCAAACCGAATATTTCTTTATCCTTCTCATACTCATCCGGATAGCCTTTAGACGCGCATACCACTGATATGCAGGAAGACTTATCCCACTTAACATCTATCTTATCCAGCGTTCCGTCTGCGCAAGCCATCATAATATCTATGAGGTCTGATTTCAACCTCGGCAAGATAGCCTGGGTCTCAGGATCCCCAAATCTCACATTAAACTCCAAAACCATAGGCCCATCTTTAGTTATCATTAAGCCTGCGTATAAAACACCCTTATATAACACGCCTTCTCTCCTTAGGCCGTCTATTACAGGCCTAAAAACATCTCTTATGACATTATCCAGCAACTCTTTTGTAATTACTGGGGCCGGCGAATAAGCCCCCATACCTCCAGTATTAGGCCCAAGGTCATTATCAAAAATCCTTTTATGGTCTTGAGAAGGCTCTAAAGGCACGATAGTTTTTCCGTCTGTAAAAACAAGCACAGAGGCCTCTTCTCCTTCAAGGCAATCCTCTAAAATAATATTATTACCGCTATTCCCAAAAACCATATCTGTCATTATAGAGTCTATTGCCTTTACCCCCTCTTCCACCGTCTTCGGTATTATGACCCCTTTCCCAGCTGCCAGGCCATCTGCCTTTATCACAACAGGCGCGCCTTTTTGCCTAAGGTATTTTTTTGCTTCCACTGGATTGTCAAATACTTTAAAGTCAGCTGTAGCAAGGCCAAATTTTTTCATTACGCCTTTAGAGAAGGCCTTGCTGACCTCAAGCATAGCGGCATCTTTAGAAGGCCCAAATATCTTTAACCCGTTTTCATTAAAGATATCTACTATACCCTTTGCCAGAGGCGCTTCTGGCCCAACCACAGTAAAATCTATTTTATTCTCTTTGGCAAAACTCAAAAGCCCGGGGATATCATCCTGTTTTATATCAACCAGCTCGGCGAGCCCTTTTATGCCGCCATTTCCAGGGGCGCAGAATACTTTCTCTATCTTTTTGCTCTGGGACAGCTTCCACACTATCGCGTGTTCCCTGCCGCCAGAGCCTATTACCAGTATTATCATAACCGCCTTCCACCACGTAGGTGTATTTCTAAATTATCACTTCTCCGTCGCCTTTTATAATCTCGCCTATGGTCCAGGATTTTAATTTAAAATTTTTCAATATACTATGGGTTTTTCCAACATCAGCCTTAGCCACAACTATCACCATGCCTATCCCCATATTAAATGTCCTGTGCATCTCCCTGTCGCTTATCCCTGCCCTTTCCTGAATTACGGTAAATATTTCAGGCACATCCCATAGCTCTTTATATATCAGCACAGATTTGTCTTTTGGCACGACCCTTGGGATATTGTCATAAAAACCTCCCCCTGTAATATGCGCAATGGACTTTATCCTTATTTTCTCCATCAATTTTAAAACAGCCTTTACATAAATTATTGTAGGCGTAAGAAGCGTCCTGCCAAATCTGCCCTTTAATTCGCTGTTAGAAAATAATTTTCTTATTAAACTGAAGCCGTTTGAATGAGGCCCGCTAGAACCTACACCTATAACTATATCACCGGCGTTCACAGATTTACCGTCTATTATCTTACCTTTTTCAACTATGCCCACGCAAAATCCAGCCAGGTCATACTCCTCGCCTTTATACATGCTCGGCATCTCTGCTGTTTCCCCTCCCACAAGGGCGCAGCCAGCCTGCTTGCAACCAGCCACAATGCCTTTCATGATATCTACGGCTTTTTTGCTGTTTAACTTTCCTGTCGCGAAATAATCTAAGAACAAAAGCGGCTCTGCGCCAGTTACTATCACATCATTAACAGACATGGCCACCAGATCCACGCCTATCGTGTCATGTTTGTCCATAATATCTGCGACCTTTAATTTTGTCCCCACCCCGTCAGTAGAAGACACAAGCACAGGTTCTTTATATCTTTTCGGGATGCTGGTGAGCGCGCTGAAACCGCCTATATCGCATATCACCTCTTTCCGCCTCGTGGACCTGGCCATACGGCTTATGTCTTTCACAAAATCGTTTGCCACGTCTATATTTACCCCTGACTTTTTATAATCTATCATAATCTCTCCTTCATATAATCCACGCCATTTTTAAATATCATAAAACCGTCTCCATAATCTTTTAAGCCTTCGCGGGTCCATCTGGGGTGCTGCGTGCCTAATATATGCCTTTCAGGATGGGGCATCATACCCAGAACCCTTCCTGTTGTATCGCATATCCCGGCAATGCTGTCTATTGAGCCATTCGGGTTATCCAGATACTTAAAAACAATCTGGCCATTCTTTCTCATCTTGCTCAAGACGTTTTTATTCTGCGGTATAAATTTCCCTTCTCCGTGCGCAATTGGTAAATATATTGTATCAGATAGCCCTCTTGTCCACACACACATCCCCCTTGTCCCTAATGTCACCCACTTATCAATGAAACTCCCGGAATCATTAAAGCTAAGCGTCGATTCGACTGCCCCGCTATTTATGCCAGGCAAAATACCTGTCTTTACAAGAACTTGGAAGCCATTGCATATCCCTATCACAAGCTTTCCTGTATTTATAAAATTTTTAATATCTTCGCTGAGTTTATATTTTATTTCATTGGCCAGGACCTTGCCTGAGGCTATATCGTCCCCGTATGTAAATCCTCCAGGAATAGCAAGTATCTGAAAATCCTTTAAAAATTTTTCTCCTCTTGCCAGTTCGTTAATATGGACAAGCTCTGGGACAGCCCCTGCCATTTTAAACGCAGCCGCAGTCTCGTTATCGCAATTCGTGCCCGCAGTCCTCAATACTATTACTCGTGGTTTTTTCATATTTTTGAAACTGTCCCGCTGCGTCGGCGGGCTTTGCCCGCCGACGCAGCGGGACAGGCGCAAAGCAAGACACTGCTACCAACGCAGCGGCTTCTGCCATGCCTCTTTCAATTTATCCAGACTAATATCAATTATTTTCTTGCCGGAGGCATCGCTTATAAGAAGATTTTTCCCGCCAGAAACCCTGCCTATTAACCCAACAGGAATCCCTTTCATCAAATCCTCAAATACTTTTTTATCTTTTTTCCTCACCTCAGCAATAAACCTTGTATTAGACTCAGAGAACAATAAAACATCATTTCTTGCGCTACTACACGTTTGATACTTGATACCTGAGACAAACGCTTCAACACCCATGCCTCCGCTAAACGCCATCTCAGCCAAAGCGCATGCCATCCCGCCTTCTGACAAGTCATGGCAGGCCCTTAATAACCCGAGCTTAGACGCCTGGCTTATCCTGTTAAAAATCTTCAGGCCAGCTTTAGGGTCCACGACAGGCACATCGTTGCCAACAGCTTTATTTACAAGATTATAATGCGAGCCTCCCATCTCATCCTTTGTCTCTCCTATAATGTACAAAATATTTCCCTCTTCTTTAAGATCCATCGTGACAGCCTTTGTCACATCATCCATCACTGATATGGCTGAAATCAAAATGGTGCCTGGGATAGCCACAGATTCGCCATGCACAGAATACTCATTATTAAGGCTGTCTTTTCCAGAGATAAACGGGACGCCGTATGCCTTCGCGATATCATAGCACCCGAGGCTCGCCCTGACCAGGCCTCCAAGCCTGTCAGGCTTATCAGTGTTGCCCCAGCAAAAATTATCAAGAAGCGCTGTCCTTTTCAGAGACCCGCCCACTGCTATCACCTGGCGAAGCGCCTCATCTATCGAAGAAGCAGCCATCCAATATGGATCAATAAGCCCATACCTCGGGTTTATCCCATTTGAGACAATAATACCTTTTTTGGAATTAAACTTTGGCCTTATAATGCTGGCGTCCCCAGGCCCGTCATTTTTTATGCCTACTAAAGGTTTCAGCGCGCTCTGGCCCTGAACCTCATGGTCATACTGCCTTATAATCCATTCCTTACTGCAGACATTCCAGCTGGAAAGAATTTTTAACAGATCTCCTGTAAAATCTTTTTTGTCTTTTCTGTCAGCTTCTTTGTGCTGCGGCCTTGACCATACCGCCTTACGCTCAAACCTCGGAATCCCGTCATGCAAAAATTCCATGTCTAAATCGCACACCACATTCCCATTATATCTAAGCTTAAGCCTTTTATTCGAAGTAAAGCAGCCTATCACAACAGCCTCAACATCTTCTCTCTTAAAAACATCCATCAGTTCTTTTAAATTCTCTCTCGGGACAGAAAGCACCATTCTCTCCTGAGCCTCTGATATCCATATCTCTGAATAGCTCAGGCCCTGGTATTTTAAAGGCGCCTTTTCCAGATCAACCTCTGCCCCAAGCTCCTGGCCCATCTCTCCCACAGCGCTTGAAAAACCGCCTGCCCCGCAGTCAGTTACAGATGTGTAGAGGTTCCTGTCCCGGGCCTTTAGAAGTGTATCTGTAAGTTTTTTTTCTGTAATCGGATTTCCTATCTGGACCGCTCCGCTTGACACTGTCTCAGATTCATGCGTAAGCTCCCCAGAAGAAAACGTAGCCCCATGTATCCCGTCTCTACCTGTCCTGCCGCCTACTGCAACAATCAAATCCCCGCATCTTGGGGCATTGAACGATTTACCTTTTGGCATTATACCGACAGTCCCGCAATAGACTAAAGGATTTCCAGAATAGCGTTCGTCAAAAAGCACAGCGCCGTTAACGGTAGGTATGCCCATGCGATTCCCATAATCCCTGACCCCTGCCACAACGCCTTTCATCACACGCTTTGGGTGCAGCATGCCCTTTGGCACATCCTTATGAGCTGTATCAGGCAGGCCAAAACAAAATACATCTGTGTTCATAATAGGTTTTGCAGCCATCCCTACCCCAAGTATATCTCTTATTACTCCACCTATACCTGTCCCAGCACCTCCGTAAGGCTCAAGCGCAGAAGGGTGGTTATGGGTTTCTACCTTAAAACAGATATTGTCATCCTGGTCATACCTGATAACGCCAGCGTTATCCTTAAACACTGACACACACCATGGTTTTTTTAGCTCATTCGTAACCTTCATAATAGTATTTTTAAGCAAATTATCTATTACCATTACCTTGTCCCTCTTGTCCCGAGCGAAGTCCCGAGCTTGTCGAGGGACGAAGTCCCGAGCTTGTCGAGGGACGAAGTCGAGGGATGCCCCTCTTGTCCCGAGCGAAGTCCCGAGCTTGTCGAGGGACGAAGTCGAGGGATGTCCCCTGTCCCTATATTCAATGACCCCGCGAAAAGTCTTGTGGCCGCAATGTTCAGACCATGTCTGGGCTATTGTCTCCAGCTCACAATCAGTAGGGTTCCTGCCTAATTTTTTAAAGTATCTTTGTATCTCCTGCATCTCTGTGAGATTCAAAAATAATTGGCCATCCTTGCTTATCTTCATCAATCTTTTATCGTTCGCTCCAAGCATATCAACTATTATTAATTTAAACTTATAATCTCCTGCTCGGCCTGTAACCTGTAACCTGTTACCTGTGACAATATGCTGTATCACCTTATTATAAAGCAGTTTTTCGCATATATTCTTAAAATCCCCCTCTGTAATCTTCCCGTGTATAATATATCTCTTCTCTGTCTTTATGGATTTTACTCCATATATACCCATGTCCCTGATTGCCTTTCTCGCGCTTTCTTCTACAGGGTCCATTACGCCTGGGTTATACGCAATCTCTACAACTCTCCCCCTTGAGCCTTGCCTGTCCCGAGCGAAGTCGAGGGAAGCCTTGCCTGTCCCGAGCGAAGTCGAGGGAAGCCTTGAGCCAATCGTATATTCTTCAGTGATAGGGTCTATTAATAACTCATCCGCTATCCTGCGGGCATCTGCCTCGCTGATATCCCCGGAAATAATAAAAACCTGGCTAACATCAACCCTGCTCACGCCGTTAATGCCCAGATCAGCTATGTCTCTCTTGACGCCTTTTCCAAAAGGGCCAGAAAATCCTTTGATATTTTTTATCTCTATTTTGTATTCCATATAGCAGATTAAATATATGCGTTTAAAAGCGCACAGATTAACACAGATAAAAATCACAAGATATTTCCACCTGCGATGACCTGCGTATCAAGCCTTTATTCTTTTAAGAACTTCCTGGTAGGCTTCCTCGATCTTCCCTAAATCCCGCCTGAAACGGTCCTTGTCTAATTTTTCATTAGTGGCCTTATCCCACAACCTGCACGTATCCGGGGATATCTCATCCCCAAGTAATATCTTTCCCTTGTGCCTCCCAAATTCCAGTTTGAAATCAACTAATTTCAGATTTACCTTGTCAAAAAAATCTTTCATGATCTCGTTCACGCTGAATGAGTAGTCCTTGATCCTCTTCATCTCTTGAGGAGTCGCAAGCTTAAGTATTTCTATGTGATAATCATTAATAAGCGGGTCGTGAAGGCTGTCATTCTTATAATGATATTCAAGGACAGGCGTTTTTAAGACAACTCCTTCTTCTATCCCGAGCATCTTTGACAAGCCTCCCGCCGATATATTCCTTATAGTCACCTCTACCATGACTATCTTCAGCCTCTTAACAAGCATCTCCCTGTCGCTTAATTTCTTTACAAAATGCGTCGGGATACCTTTTGATTCCAAAAGCTGAAAAATGGCGCAGGATATTTCGTTATTTATAACCCCCTTGCCTTTTATCGTGCCTCTTTTTGTGGCGTCAAAAGCGGTCGCATCATCTTTAAACTCCTGTATCACCAGATCCATATTATTTGTATCGTATAAAATCTTCGCTTTTCCCTCATAAATCTTGTTGCCTTTTTCCATATCCTTTCCTTCCTTGTATGTAGGGTGCAGGCATGCCTGTCCCCTATGCTATATGCCGACTTTTTTAAAAATAACCCCTACGTATTTTATATAATAGTTCAGGTCAAATAACTTGTTTATCTCATCAGGCTTTACAAATTTTACAAACTCATTATCATCCAGCAGGGCATCCCTGAAATCTACGCTTTTTTCCCAAACATTCATCGCGCATCTTTGGATAATATTGTATGCCTTTCTCCGCTCAACCCCTCTTTTCTCGAGTTCCACAAGAATCCTGGCTGAAAAGACCAGGCCTTTTGTCTTATTGAGATTATTCATCATATTGTCAGGATACACCAGAAGCCCTTTAACAATCTCTACCATCTGATTCAGCATATAATCCAATAATATGGCGCTGTCAGGTATAATGATGCGCTCCGCCGATGAATGGCTGATATCCCTCTCGTGCCACAAAGCCACATTCTCCATAGACGTGACAGCGTTTGCGCGCAAAACCCTCGCAAGGCCTGTAATCCTTTCGCACATAACAGGATTTCTCTTGTGAGGCATAGCGCTGGAACCCTTCTGCCCTTTTCCGAAAGGCTCTTCCACCTCTCTCACCTCTGTTTTCTGAAGATTCCTGAATTCTGTGGCGATTTTCTCAAGGGTAGCCCCTACAATAGCTATCTCGGATAAATACTCCGCGTGCCTGTCTCTCTGAAGTATCTGCGTGGATATATTAGCTGGCTTAAGGCCTAATTTCCTGCACACATAGGCCTCAACAAATGGCTCAATATTAGAATAAGTGCCCACAGGGCCTGATATCTTGCCCACAGAAATAATATCCTTTGCCCTGTTAATCCTGTCAACGCACCTGTTTATCTCATCAGAAAATAAGGCCAATTTCAGGCCAAAGGTAGTTGGTTCGGCATGCACCCCATGGCTCCTTCCAACCATTACAGTATTTTTGTATTTTTTAGCCTTTTTTCTCAATTCCTCTTTCAGAATCCTTAGATCTTCCAGGATGATATCAGCTGACTCTTTCATCATAACTGATAGTCCTGTATCCAGGACATCGCTTGAGGTAAGGCCCTGGTGCACAAACCTTGAGGAATTGCCTATATATTCAGCTATATTATGGAGAAATGCTATTACGTCGTGGCGGGTAGTTTTTTCTATTTTTTCTATGCGCTTTACATTGAATCTTGCCTTGGATTTTATCTTTTTAAGCTCTTTTTGCGGTATTTTGCCTAATCTCGCTAAGGCCTCGCACGCGAGTATTTCCACATCCAGCATCTTTCGGAACTTATTCTCATCAGACCATATGGCTGACATCCTGGGAAGCGAGTATCTTGGTATCATAAGGACTATAATATATCATATATAGATTATATGCGTCAACCATAAAAAGCCTGCTCAAATGTCACCCTGTCCCGCTGCGTCGGCGGGATACATCCCGCCGACGCAGCGGGACAGGTTACACGGCAACCCACGGGGTCAACTTTACACTCTGACATTGTCAGAATGTAAAGTTAAATTTCCCTGTTTTTTTATCTACACTTACGGTTATCTTACTGCCTTCTTTATATTCACCTTCCAAAAGCCTAATGGCTATGGCATCCTGAAGTTCCCGCTGAATCAGGCGCCTTAAAGGCCTTGCGCCGAAATCAGGGTCATACCCCTTTTTCGCAAGCTTTTCCCTCGCCTCTTTATCAACGTCCAGAGTTATGCCCCTTAGGCCCAGCTTATCTGAGAGGCTTTTTACCTGGATATCCACAATCTTTTCTATATCTTTCTGGTTTAGCCTATTGAATACTATTATCTCGTCCAACCTGTTGATAAATTCAGGCCTGAAATGCGCTTTTATATCTGTATCTGGAATATTGGACGTCATTATAATCACAGTATTTTTAAAATTTACAATCCTCCCCTGGCCATCAGTAAGCCTGCCGTCTTCCATTATCTGAAGAAGTATATTGAACACATCGTGATGGGCCTTTTCTATCTCATCAAAAAGTATAATCGCGTAAGGCCTCCTTCGTATCTTTTCAGTAAGTTGGCCGCCCTCTTCATAACCCACATACCCTGGAGAGGCGCCTATCAAGCGGCTCACAGAATGTTTTTCCATATATTCAGACATGTCCAGCCTCATCATGGCGTTTTCATCGTCAAACAAAAACCATGCAAGCGTCTTCGCGAGATATGTCTTGCCTACGCCTGTCGGACCCAGAAACATAAAAGAGCCTATAGGCCTGTTCGCATCACTCAGGCCAGAGCGCGACCTCCTGACCGCATTCGATATCAGGGATATGGCCTCATCCTGGCCAACCACTCTTTCTTTCAGCCTCTTTTCCATGTGTACAAGCTTTTCGATCTCGCCTTCCATCAGTTTTGACACAGGGATTCCGGTCCATTTGGAGACAATCTCCGCTATATCCTCTTCGCTCACCTCTTCGTTTAACATCTTTTGTTTTTTCTGAATATCCTGCAATGCCTTTGTCTGGATATCCAGTTCTTTTTCAAGATCTCTTAACACGCCATAACGTATCTCAGCCACCTTGTCTAATCTCGCCTCTTTTTCATAGCGCGACTCCTCAAGCCTCGCATCCTCTATGCCTTTTTTCACTTTGCGCATTTTATCTATAGCCTCTTTCTCTCTTATCCATTGCTTTTTCATATCGCCTGATTTTTCTTTAAGGCCCGCGAGCTCTTCCTCTATCTTTTTAAGGCGCTCTTTTGATGTGGCATCTTTCTCTTTCCTGAGGGCCTGCTTCTCGATTTCAAACTGCATAATCCTGCGCTCTATCTCATCTATCTCTGTAGGAAGGCTGTCAATCTCTATGCGAAGCCTGGACGCTGCCTCATCCACCAGATCAATTGCCTTGTCAGGCAAAAATCTGTTTGAGATATATCTGTCAGACAGGATAGAGGCGCTCACCAAGGCGTCATCTTTGATCTTAACCCCGTGATAATTCTCATACCTTTCTTTAAGGCCTCTCAATATGGCTATTGTGTCCTGGACACTTGGCTCTCCTATAAATATCTGCTGAAACCTTCTTTCCAGAGCCTTGTCTTTTTCAATGTATTTCCTGTATTCATCCAGGGTTGTAGCGCCAATACATCTCAAATCGCCTCTGGCAAGAGCTGGTTTGAGCATATTCGAGGCGTCTATAGCGCCTTCAGCCCCGCCTGCGCCCACAATGGTATGCAGCTCATCTATAAAAAGTATAACCTCTCCATCCCTGTCATATATCTCTTTTAACACAGCCTTTAACCTGTCTTCAAACTCTCCTCTGTATTTAGCGCCCGCCACCATCCCTCCTATGTCAAGGCTGATAATCTTCTTGTGTTTTAAAAGGGTAGGCACGTCGCCGTCAGCTATCCGCTTAGCCAGGCCTTCTGCGATTGCAGTCTTTCCTGTGCCAGGGTCTCCTATTAAAACTGGGTTATTCTTTGTCCTGCGCGACAGAACCTGTATCGCGCGTCTTATCTCTTCATCTCTTCCGATAACAGGGTCCAATTTTCCTTTTCGCGCAAGCGCTGTCAAATCTCTCCCATATCTTTCCAACGCGCTTATATTTTCTTCCTGCGAATTTTGATGTGCCATATTAATACCCTCCCTAAATTAGCACTCTAATACTTTGAGTGCTAATTGTCAAGCAAAAAAAATCCCCTAACTTTACAATTCGTGCCATGCACCATTTGTAAAGTTAGGACATTAGTTATTTCTTTTTGTTGGAGGAATATAAAATAAGGGCAAATATAAAGATAACCACTAAAAGGAGCAATAAGGTAATGCTCTGCATAAAATGAGCTGACAGCCTGCCTGATTTCTCTTTTAGTATCACAGAGCCGTCCAATTCAGAAGAAGGGGGCCCATATTTCAGCCTAAGGTTTCCAAATGTATCCGCCCACAAGTAATATTCCCTGCCCTGAATATCAGACAGGACAATCTTGCTGGGCCCGGTCGCATCTCCTTTTAACACAAGGTCTTTTTTAAGGGTAAGCGAGCCTGACATGATAGAATCTATATCATTTCTTAATAACTGGCTCGAGCTTATCATATCAATGGATTTTGCGTTCAAGGCATAAACAGAACTCGCAAGTTTTATGCGCGGGGCCATCTCTCCGTCGCTTGAGACCTCCATCCCAAGCCATAGATCTTTATTAAAATCTATTTCCAGGGGCTTTACAGACCCCATGAGCACGCTAAATACGCCGTCTTTAATACTAAGGATATGGCCTTCCTCCCACATAGCCTGCCCGTCTTTTTCCGCATCATAAAACCTGAATGTAACTAAAAAATTCCCTGTCAAGGGGTTGTCTTCTTTATCAGTAAGCCTTCCCTGATAGTTTATAACGCGCGGGATAGCTGCGTGCGCAAAAGCAGTTAAACATAATATTGCGATTATAATAAACAGGTGTATGTTAAATTTTCTCATTATCCGCCTCCCAAATTTTGTGAAACAAAATTAGAAAACTCTAAAATCAATTTTATCCTCTATGCTTTATTATTATATAATGCACCCCTAATATTACAAGCATTTTCTCAGCCATTAATTTTTCGCGATTATATTTTTACAGCTATCGAGCATCGAACGCTCCGGTAACATGCGCCTTTGCATACTTATACGCTTAACCACCTTATCTTTTTCTAAAATTATATGATCCCTGGCATTTTTAAGGAATGTGGCATTATTAATTAATATAAAAACAATGAACAAGCTTAAAACAAGATAAATCAGCCTGGATTTAATAAACGACGCGCCTTTCGCGATAACGCAAAACTGAAAAAACAGGAAAAAACTTGAAAACGTAAAAGCCTCATGCGAGTCAAATCCAACAAAAAATACAAGATATGACACGGCCAATACGCACACCGCCAAGACATCATGGCAAATATAACGATAATCATAAATCTTTTTTACCGACACAGCCAAGAGAGCCCAATATGTCGCGACAAATCCCATGCCGGGAAATTTAGTAAAATAGGCTGTCAGGCCTTCCAGCGGGATCGTCCCGTCTCTAAGCGGATAGTCAGGAGGAGAAATGGAAAAAAGGAAGAAATTAGTCAGCGTGGACTTCCATGTATCGTAGTGGGCTAAGGCCGGCAGCCAGAAATAGCGCGACTGGTGCCGAAAGTGCCATAAAAACCATTCATAGCTCTTGGGGATCAGAATACCACACAAAACTATAGGCAATACTATTGATAAAAAACAGGTTATTAAAAAAGCGATTGGATATTTAATGTAAGATTTGTTTTTTCGAAGATTTTTAAATAAAATGTAAAAAAATGTGAGCCCTATTGTCAATAAGTGATGGCCTGAGGCAAGACAGCTTGCCGCGACAACAACGCCTAAAATAACACAATATTTAATCTTTGTGATATCGAAATAAAGATAGCATAGTATCAGGATGTTTGTCATAAAAGCGGTTGTCATAAAAGATTCCGGAATGGAGGAAAATATAAGGATAACCGCAGATAATGCGTAAGATAAAAACAGCAGGGCGCTTACGAAGAAATTTTGAGAAAGCTTGCGGCTTATAAAAAATATGACAAGAGAGGCGGATGCGCCCATAACAGCTGATATCAATTTCGCAGAATAGAAAGGGTCTAAAAACAAATAAAAAAATCTATCGAGAAAAGAAGATATAATATGATGAAGAAGATGCCGGCCATGCGTATTAATAGTAAGTATCCTCTCATCAGTATCAGATCCAAACAGTATATTTCTGCTATGAGTTAAAAAATTGGTGTAGTCATAGAAAAGCCGATAATAAAAATATATCAAGGCGAAATACGCGGCTGACAATAATAACGCCTGCCATAGCCTTTTATCTCTTGAATAACATTTTAAATTTCGTATTAAAGAGGCTGTCATCCATTCACCAATAGTGCCGTTTGTTTTTTCTATAATACTGAATAGTCCGCGCTAATCCGTCCTGAAGAGAAACAGACGGGCCCCAGCCTAAAAAATCCTTTATCTTCGTAAAATCAGCGTAGTAATCTCCTACCTCTAAACCCTTTACTTCTTCAGGATAAGGTATTACCTCTAATCTGCCTGAACCAGCTGTATCTATTATCATTTGAGTTATATCTATTAAACTCATGGGCTCAAAACCGCCAAGGTTAAAAGATTCTCCCGCAGCCCTTGCGTCTCCTGCTGCCAATAAAAACGCCCTAACGACATCATCTATATAATTAAAATCCCTGATTTGCAGGCCATCGCCGTATATCTTTATCTTTTTATTATCAAGAGCGAGCCTTATGAACCAATTAAGGAATCCCTGCCTGCTGTGCCTCATCTGGCTCCTGGGGCCATAGGTATTTGTTAATCTAAGAGTGGTTGTTTTAATGCCATATGCCTCG
>Ga0172371_10005347_pt1 | contig 19062 bp, 17 predicted proteins | sample Lak12m_FD_114543 | JGI IMG/M metagenome (GOLD analysis project Ga0172371, IMG submission 114543) | Freshwater microbial communities from Kabuno Bay, South-Kivu, Congo - kab_022012_12m | ecosystem: Environmental > Aquatic > Freshwater > Lake | place: Democratic Republic of the Congo: South-Kivu...
ATGGTCATCATCGCCGCTTCGGGCATGGCCGAAAACGGACGTATTTTGCATCACCTGAAAAACAATATCGAAGACCCGCGCGCCACCATCGTCATTGTCTCCTGGCAGGCCCCTTACACCCTGGGGCGGCGCCTGGCCGACCGCGAAGAGAAAGTGAAAATTTTTGGTGAAGTCTTCTACCGCCGCGCCGAAATTGCTACCATCGGCGGCTTTTCGGCCCATGCCGGGCAAGACCAACTGATTGAATACGCGCTCGCCGCGCAAGGCAAGCGCGATGGCATTTTCCTCGTTCATGGCGAATATGCCGCCACCACTTTGCTCAAAACCCGCCTGGGCGAAAACGGACTGCACAACGTTCACTACCCCGATTTGCACCAGTACGTTGAACTTTAAGGTATAATTTTGCGCCGCTTGCCCCTGGAGAGGTGCCAGAGCGGTTGAATGGGACGGTCTCGAAAACCGTTGTAGGCTTTCAGTCTACCGTGGGTTCGAATCCCACCCTCTCCGCACTCAAAACGCCCGCATTTGCGGGCGTTTTATTTCATTCTTGCGGGTATAATCAGCCCGCAACGTCCAAAAAACCGTCAGACGCGGCGAAGTCCGGTGAAACCCCGGCGCTGTCGCGCAACTGTGAAGGCCCAACCGCCCAAGCCAGGTCGCCCGCTCTGAACGGCGTTTTACCACTCTCTCGCGAAAGGAGGTGGGAACGGCGCTTCGTCCCTGGAAATGCCCTCCCCCTCCCCTGCCTATCCTGGCAGGGGATTTTGATTCTGACCCTTTTTCTTTTGGAGAATTTTCATGCACCGCAAATTGTTTCAACTTACGTTAATTTTCAGCCTGCTGCTGGCGGCTTGCGCCCCGGCAGTGACGCCTACTCCCCAGCCGACAGCCGTTCCCACCCTGGCGGCGACCCAGGTTCCCACACAGGCGGCCCTTCAGCCAGCTGAATCTACCTTGCAGATGACGGACGGCCTGGGGCGGCAGGTAACTTTACCCGGACCCGCGCAAAAAATCGTCTCCATCGCGCCTTCCAACACCGAAATTTTGTTTGCTCTTGGTGCCGGTTCGCAGATGATAGGCCGCGATACCTACTCAGATTATCCGGCGGAAGCCCAATCTCTGCCCGATATTGGCAGCGGTTATCCGTCCTATGACGTTGAAGCCATTCTGGCCCTGCAGCCCGACCTGATTCTGGCCTCGCCGCTGACGGCGGTTGAGCAAATTCAGGCCCTGGAAGACCAAAAATTGACCGTGTATGTGCTGCCCAACCCGAAAACCTTCGATGACCTGTACGCCAACCTGAACAGTGTCGCTCAACTGACCGGACGGGAGCCTGAAGCGGCGGCCCTGATAGAAAACCTGCAAACCCGCATTCAGACGGTGACAGAAAAAACCGCCGCGCTGACTGAGAAACCGCTGGTCTTTTACGAATTGGACGCATCTCAGGACGCCAACGCTCCCTGGACCACCGGCCCCGGCACTTTTATGGACATGCTGCTGGGCATGGCTGGCGCTCAGAACGCTGGCAGCGCCCTGCAAGGCGACTGGGCCCAAATCAGCCTGGAAGAACTGCTGAAACAGCAGCCCGCCTTCATCCTGCTGGGCGATTCGCTTTACGGTGGAGTCACTCCCGAAGCGGTGGCGGCCCGTCCCGGTTGGGAAGCGCTCAGCGCCGTCAAGCAAGGCCGCGTTTTTCCTTTTGACGATAACACCGTCAGCCGCCCCGGCCCGCGCCTGGTGGACGGCCTGGAAACGCTGGCGAAACTCCTTCATCCCGATTTGTTTCAGTAAAGCGGAGCGCACTCCCTGATGAAATCTTCTGCCCTGCCTTTTGTGTGGCTTGGCTTGCTGCTCGTCTTTTCGCTCACTATCAGCGTGGCGGTTGGCTCGGTGGCTTTGCCTCTGCCGCAAATTGGACGTTTGCTTTTGGGCCAGGGCGGCGATGAAATGACTCGCGTCATTGTGTTTGGCCTGCGTTTGCCGCACGCCCTGCTCATGCTGCTCACCGGAGCGGCTCTGGCTGGCAGCGGCGCGGCCTATCAGGGATTGTTTCGCAACCCGCTGGCTGACCCCTATCTGCTGGGAGCGGCCAGCGGGGCCGGGCTGACCGCCATTCTCGCCATGTCGCTGGGCTGGCCGCAGACTTTTTTGGGATATCTGGCGGTTCCGGCGGCGGCTTTCTTTGGCGCTTTGGGAACGGTGCTGCTGGTTTATTCGCTGGCGCGCGAGCGTCAGAGTGTTTCGCCTGGGGCGCTGATTTTGGCTGGAGTGGCTGTCAGTTCCCTGGCTTCGGCGCTGACTTCTTACCTGATGCTGCGCTCGGACGAAGAAATGCGCCGCGCTCTGGCCTGGCTGATGGGCGGCTCTTCCCTCAGCGGCTGGCTGCCGGTGTGGGCCGCGCTGCCTTACATTGCGCTTGGGCTGCTGGCCCTGCTGGTTTCTGGTCACGCCCTCAACGTGCTGCAATCTGGCGAAGAACAGGCCCGCCAAATGGGCCTGAATGCCGAAAGAGCCAAGAACCTGATTTTGGTGGCGGCTTCTCTTAGCGTGGCGGCGGCGGTGGCTTTTTCGGGCATCATCGGCTTTGTCGGTCTGATTGTCCCGCACGCCCTGCGCTTGCTGTGGGGACCCGACTATCGCCGTTTGCTGCCTTTGTCAGTTTTGGGTGGAGCCTCGCTTTTGCTGCTGGCCGACACCCTGGCCCGCGTGGTGCTGGCTCCGCAAGTGCTGCCGGTAGGGATTGTCACCGCGCTGGCTGGCGCTCCTTTTTTCTTGTGGCTGCTGCGCCGCTCCCGCGAACAGGAATAGCGATGCTCTACAAACCCAATTTCAGCGCTTCACTGAAAGTACAGGCGCTTTGCGCCGCTTACAACGGTCAGCGCGTTCTGAACAAAGTCACCCTTTCTGTCCCCGCCGGGCAGGTGACGGCGCTGATTGGCCCAAACGGAGCCGGAAAAACCAGTCTCATCCGCGCTGTAAGCGGAACGCTCCCGCCTGAAAGCGGCCAGGTGCTGATAAACGACCAGGACGTGACCAACCTGCCGCCGGAACAGCGTTCCTGTCTGCTGGCGGTTGCGCCACAGGCCGGGTATTTGCCGTCCGGCTTCAGCGTCTATCAAACCGTGATGATGGGACGCACGCCTTACCTGGGTTGGCTGGGTTTCCCTGGCCCTGGCGACCATGCCAAAACACAACGCGCGCTGGAACTAACCGAAACCCTGTCTCTGGCCCGGCGGCGGGTGGAGACGCTTTCCGGCGGCGAACAGCAGCGCGTGCTGCTGGCTCGCGCTCTGGCCCAGGACACTCCCGTTTTGCTGCTGGATGAACCTACCACCTATCTCGACCTGCATCATCAGGCGGCTTTCTTGCAATTATTGCGCCGTTTGGCGCAGCAAAATGACCTGGCGATTTTGGCCGCCTTGCACGATTTGAACCTGGCTTCGCTCTATGCTGACCGGATTGCCCTGCTGGCGCAGGGCGAACTGCAAGCCCTGGGCAGCCCCACCCAAACGCTGACGGTGGAAAATTTGCGGCGCGCCTACGCCCTGCCGGTGCGGGTTTTCCCTCACCCCGAAAACGGCCTGCCCCTGGTGCTGCCAGGCGAGTAAAATTGTCCCCATGCAGCCCATTCTCCAAATCAACCTTTCCACGGGGCAAACCACCTCGTTCAGCGTCCCCGCCGAATGGGAACGCGATTTTCTCGGCGGGGCTTCTCTCGCCGCCCGCTTGCTGTGGCAGAGTCTCTCGCGCGACCTCGACCCCTTGTCGCCGCAGGCCCCGCTGCTCATTCTCAACGGGCCGCTTTCCGGCACGGCGGGGCCAACGGTAGGACGTTTTGTCGTCTGCGGCAAAAGCCCAGCCACCGGCTTGTGGGCCGAATCCAACTGCGGCGGATTCTTTGGCCCCGAACTGCGCATGGCGGGCTGGGATGGAATCTGGCTGACAGGCCGCGCCGAATCTCCTGTCTCCCTGCTGATTCAGGATGGACAGGTCACGCTGCGCCCGGCCCAAACTTTGTGGGGCCAGGATACCTACCAGCTGCAGGAAACCCTCAAACAAGAAACGGGTTTATCGGGCTTGCGCGTTTTGGGCATTGGCCCGGCGGGAGAACGCCGCCTGCCTTATGCGCTTTTGTTATGTGACCACGGTCGCGTAGCCGGGCGCACTGGCCTGGGCACGGTGATGGGCAGTAAAAATCTCAAGGCCATTGCGGTTAAAGGCAGCGGACAAGTTCCGGTGTTCGACCCGCAAACCTACGCCCCGCTGCGCTCCGCTGCCAACCTGGCCCTGCGCGCCGACCCGATGACCAGCGTCCTCAGCGCCCTGGGGTCGGCTGGCGCGGCAGATTACTTCAACTACCTGGGCGAACAGCCCAAAAAATACTTCAGCGCTGGAGTTCTGGAAAATGCTGACGCTGTCTCTGGGGCCAGTGTGGCCGAGAGCATCCTGGCGGGCAAGAGCGCCTGTCACGCCTGCGTCATTGCCTGCGGCCGGGTAGTAAAACTGGAAGACGGACGCAAGCGCAAAGGCCCGGAATATGAAACCCTGGTGGGCTTTGGCCCCAACTTGGGAATCACGGACCCAAAAATCATCACCCGCCTGGGAGAGCTGTGCGACCGCCTGGGCGTGGACACCATTTCGATGAGCGGCGTCATCGGCCTGGCTTTTCGACTCTACGAGCTGGGCCAGCTTTCCCCGCAGCAAACCGGCGGTCTCGAACTCACCTGGGGCAATGCTCAGGCTGTGGAAACCTGCATTCACCTGGCGCTCAACCGGCAGGGACTCGGCCAATGGCTGGCGCAGGGCGCAAAAGCCCTGGCGGAACACTTCGGCGCCCCCGAAGAAGCCGTACAGGTCAACGGCCTGGAACTGGCTTACCACGACCCGCGCGGCGCTTCCGGCATGGCGCTGGTTTACGCCACTTCCCCGCGCGGAGCCTGTCACAACCAATCCGATTATTTTCTGGTAGACATCGGCCAGGCCGACCCTTCCCTGGGGTTGAAATTTTTTGACCGTCACGCCGGGGCCGAAAAAGCCGCCAACGTGGCTCGTCATCAAGATTTTCGCACCGTCAACAACGCGCTGGTCTTGTGCATGTTTGCCAATGTGCCGCCGGAAACCATGCTGAATTTACTCAACGCCGCCTGCGGATATTCCCTGACCCTGGAAGATTTTCTACGCTGCGGGGAACGCGCCTGGAATTTGAAACGCCTGCTCAATCTGAAGCTGGGTCTGCGCCCTGGCAGCGATACCCTGCCCGCCCCGCTGCTGCGCCCCTACGCGGAAGGCGGCGCGGCTGACTACCAGATTCCTTTCCGCGAAATGCTGCAAGCCTACTACGCGGCGCGTGGATGGGACCAAAACGGCCTTCCCACTGTGCAAAAACTGGACGAAATCGGGCTAAGCAATCTTGTCAGACAGCAAAGTTAAGATATAATTCAGTCAATCAACCGGGGCCTCGCGCCCCTTATTTTTTGAAAAGCTTCCTGCCCTGCTCGTGCCAAACGTGAAGAGCCGCTCCCCCTGTGGCAGCCCACGTTCTGACGGCAGGGTGGGGCTTTTAATATGCCAAGGAGATTTCAATGAAGGATAAAGGCATTCTGCTGGCCCTGGGAGCTTACATCACCTGGGGCTTTTTTCCTATTTACTGGAAATGGCTGCATGGAATCGAAGCGCCGCAGCTGCTGGCGCATCGCATTGGCTGGTCTTTCTTGCTGCTGGCGTTGGTTCTCAGCCTGGGAGGGCGCTGGGCCGAATTGCGCACGCAGTTAACCGCTAAAATACTGGCAATTTACGCCGCCGCCGCGCTGTTGATTGGCGTAAACTGGCTTACCTACGTCTGGGCCGTCAATGCCAATTTTATTGTTGAAACCAGTCTGGGATATTTCATCAACCCGCTGCTCAGCGTTTTGCTGGGCCTGCTCTTCCTGCGGGAAAAACTCCGCCCCTGGCAGTGGCTGCCGATGGGCCTGGCTGCCGCCGGAGTGCTTTATCTGGCCCTGGAATATGGCCGCCTGCCCTGGATTGCCCTCACGCTGGCGTTTTCTTTTGGCTTCTATGGTTTGGTCAAGAAACTGGCGCCACTCTCCTCCCTGTTTGGACTGACTTTAGAAACGGGCATTCTTTTCCTACCGGCAGCTTTTTACCTGCTGTGGCAGGAAAACCTGGGAATTGGCGCGTTTCTGCATCGCGGCAGTCTGACTGACCTGCTGTTGGTGGGAGCAGGCGCGGTCACCACTATTCCGCTGCTGATGTTCGCCTCGGCGGCCCGCAAAATTCCGCTGACGATGATTGGATTGATGCAGTACATTGCCCCGACCATTCAACTGCTGCTGGGTGTTTTTCTCTACCACGAGGAATTTAGCCGGGTGCAATTCACCGGCTTTGGCATTGTCTGGCTGGCGCTGGTTATCTTTTGGCTGGAAGGCTACCTGGCGCATCGCGCCGTGCCGGTTCAGCCCCTGCCCGAGTTGGGCGAGTAACCCGCCGCCAGCAGATACTGTCCGGCTTGCTCTCCCAGCCCCAGCGCTGTAAATAACTCCGCCGCCCGCAGAAAATACTGTCGGGCGGTTTCTTTTGCGCCCATTTCCTGCAGCAGCCAGCCGTAATTACCGGTCTGAGCGGCCACGCTGTAACGGTCGCCCACCTGCAGGTAAAGAGCGGCGGCCTTATCCAACCAAACCTGGGCCGCATCTCCTTGCCCACGCGCCAGCGCCACTTGCCCGCAAGCGGCCAGGGTATTGGCTTCTCCCAGCCGCGCCTTCAGGGCGCGGTAAATTTCTCCGGCGCGATGAAAGAAACGGAAAGCGGCATCGTACTCTCCGCGCCTGAAGCAGGTTTCCCCCATTCCGAAGAAGGTGTTGGCTTCACCCAGGCTGTTTTTCAACGAGCGATAAATTCCCAGCGCCTGACGATATTCCTGCTCCGCGCGGTCAAAATCGCCTTTGGCGCGGGCGGTATCGCCAAGCGCCTCGGCGCAGCCCGCCTCGCCCAGGCGGTGACGCAAAGCGTGGTAGAGCTTGAGGGCTTGCCGGGTATGTTTTTCGGCTTCTTCTATGTTTCCTTGCAGGCGCAGCAGATGCCCGATGCTGTGCAGGGTGTTGGCTTCTCCCAGGCGGTTGTGCGCCTTTTGGTAAAGCGTTAAGGCTTCGTGGTAGCGTTCCTGGGCGCGGCGATGTTCTCCCTGCTGCAGCATTACGTCACCCAGGCTGTGCAGACAGTTGGCTTCTCCGGTCTGGTCGCCCTCCTGACGGAAGAGCGGCAGCGCGGCGCGGTAATGTTCTTCCGCCAGGCTGGTATCTCCGGTGAGACGGGCCGTCTCGCCCAGGCCGCGCAAACAGGCGGCGCGGACGGAGCTGCGCTCTTCGGTTTTCAGGCATTCCAGCGCGTTGTGAAAATGTTGAAGAGCTTCGTCCAGCAGCCCGCGCTGCAGGGCGGTTTCGCCCATTTTTTGCAGGCTTTCGGCTACTTCCTGGGGATGTCCGCTTTGCTCAAACAGGCGCAGCGCCTGGGCGTAATACTGAGCAGATTGCGCGTAATCATCAATCCAGTAATAGACTTCTCCCAGACTCAGTAAACAACGCGCTTGCTGCACAGGTTGCTGCAGGTGCTGGTAGGCGCGGGCGGCCTGCTTGAAGTAAGACACGGCCATTTGCCGGTCGGCAAAACCGGGCAGGCTGGCGTACAGCCCGCCAATTTCTGTCAACACAGCGGCCAGGTCGGGCAGGCTGGTGGTGTTGCCCTGCGTCAGGGCGCGGCGGCGTTCTTCCAGCGTTTCCAGCGTAGAGGGCAGGTCGAGGGCAGGGAGGGAAGCGGACAGGCCGTTAAGACTGTTTATTTCGCTGTGGGGAGTGGCGAGATGCGGCGAGTGCAGCTCAAATGCGGCACTGTACCAGTCAAAGAAATCGGGCGCGTTAATATCCAGCCGGTCCATTGCCAGGTCGGTCAGAAACAGCACCATCGGCAGCGGCAAAGCCTGCCGCAGTAAATCGCGCTCGGCGTTGAGGGCGGCGGCAAAGGGCGGGCGTTTTCCATCAGCGGTCGATTCGATAAGGTGTTCCATGCCAATTACCGCCAGAGAAAAATGCTGTGGATGACTGAGCAAGCGCTGCCCGGCGGGCGTGCTGCTGATGGCCTGGCGCAAATTTTCGGGGTGCAGGTTCGATACATCCAGGCAAACCAGGCTGATTCCTTCTTCTTGCAGGGCTTCTTGCAGGCGTTGTATCACCAACTGGCGGTAGCGCGGGTCGTTGACGCGCGCCAGGCCCAGGCTGAATTGTCCCTGATGGTAGAGATAAAAGCGCTTGATGCGCTCGAATTCGGTAGGCGTGTCCATAGGTCAGGCGGTCAACAGAACGGCGTCGCCGCGTTCCCGGCGGGCGGCTTCCAGGGCGGATTTGAACTCGGCGGTTTCCCACAACAAGGGATGAACGCCAATCCAGCGTTCGGCTTCGTATTCCAGCGCGGCGCGGCGATAGAGCAGGAAGCGGCCATCTTCATCGGGGTTGATGGCGTTTTCCAGGTGAGTGCGGGCCAGCAGGGCGTAATGCCGCAGGGTGAGTTTGCGCGCCATTTCGCCGCGCACCAGGCTGGCGGCGCGGTTGACGGCGCGTTCATCAATCGCCTGGTTGGATTCGAGCAAAGATTCTTTGAGTAAACGCAGTAAATCGCGGGGGCAGCCGCCGGAGAGATGCGCCAGGCGCACGGCTATTGATGAATCGGCAAACAGGCTTTTATCCACCCGCAGATAAATGGCGTTGAGCAGCGATTGAATGCTTTTTTCTTGAATGGCGTAACTGTTGCCGCGCGGATACACCGGCAGCATTGGCAGGGTTTCCGGTTCGTAGCGGTCTTCTACCGTTTCTCCGGGCGGGTTGTAGAGCAGGGAAATGGGCAAGACGAAAATGGTGTGGGCTGCAATGTCGGTCAGCAGGTCGGCGTTGGTCAACACCGCGTCACTGACCATTTCGGGCGGGTAGCGGTCCAGGTTGTCGAGGATGAAAATCAGGCCGCGCGGGTAGGCTTTGGCGGCAATTTTGCGGGCCTCGCCCAGCAGCAGGTTCAGGTTCTGACGCAGTTGGTCGGGGTATTTTTCTACGGCTTCTTTCACCTGTTCGCGCTGGCTGCCGGTGGTTTTGCGCAGCAAGCTGAGGCCGGAGAGGAGTTTTCCCAGCGGTGTGTTTCCGCCCAGGGCGGCCTCGCCCGAAAAGGCGATGATGCGCTCCACTTCTTTTTCTTCCACCCTGGTCACTTCTTGAAACCAATCGGTGACGATTTTGACGCTCTTCAGCGGCAGGGGCTTCAGGCCGGGTTCGTTGGCGAAGGCCTCATCCAACAAGCGCAGCATCAGCAAAAACAGGTCGCCAAAGCCAATTTCGTTGGGGTCGGCCTGTTCGTTGACGACAGCGTAGAGCGGCAGGTAGCCTTCAGCGCGGGCCGAATCCATCACCCGCGCCAGTTCGGTGGATTTGCCGCAGCCGCGATGACCGGCCAGGGCAATGTGGCTGAATTTTTTTTCCGCTTCGGCGCCGCGCAGGCGGCGGGCAATGCGGTCGTGCAGGTTGGTTCCCCGCGCCGGGTCAAAATTGCACCAGCGCGGGTCGCCGGGGGTGAGCGGTTCATCGGGATTGCAGCGCCCGATGGCTTCGATGAGCAGAGGGTTCATTCTTGCGCCTCCTGAAGAAGTGTGCGCCGCAAATGCTGCCGCGCTTAGCCTGGAGGCTGCAAGTTTTGTGCCAGACTGGCCGTAATTGAAACTTTTTTGGTGGTTTTACTCAAACTCCAGCTCAATCTCGTCTTCGCCCCATTCGTCACGCTCCAGCTGAATGTCGCCAAACAGGCTTTCCTGGCGGGCGGCAATACGGTAACGTTTGATGAGTTCCAGCATTGCCAGGAAGGTGACGACGACTTCCAACCGGCTGCGGGCGGAGGCTATCAGCGTCTGAAACGAGGCTCTTTGCCCGGCGGGGAGACGGCTGGCGATGAAGGCAATCTTCTCGCGGATGGTGACTTTGGGTGCGGAGATGACGGTTCCGAGGGCCTGTTTTTCTTTTTCGCTCAGGAACACGCTTTCGGCGGCGCGCAGTAAATCGTCCAGGGTCAGGTCACTTAAATCGAGGCGGCCTTCCAGCCGGGGAGCGGGAGCCAGGCGCAAGTGGGTGCGCAGGCCGGTTTTTTCCCGTTCTTCCAGGTTGTTGGCAATTTCTTTGAAACGTTTGTAAATTTTGAGCTGCAGCGCCAGGGCTTCGGCGGGGTCTTCTTCCCCGGCTTCGCGGGCGGGCGGGCGCGGCAGCAGCGCTTCCGATTTGATTTGGATGAGTTTGGCGGCAATTACCAGAAAAGCGGAAATTTCCTCGGCTTTGGCTTCTTCCTGCATGGCGCGGATGCGCGTCAGGTATTGTTCTGTCACCTGAGCCAGCGCCAGGGCGGTGATGTCGAGCTCGGCGCGTTCGATGAGCTGCAGCAGTAAATCGAGCGGGCCGCTGTAGACCGGAGTTTGAATGGTGTAGCTTCCGGTTTGATGGGTGGCGATGTTTAAATCCATGTTTTTATTCCGAGGCCAGGATGACGAAGGCGGCGGCCTGAGTGGGGGTGTGGGTGAGACTGACGCTAAAGCTATGCCAGCCCTGGCTTTGAGCCAGCGCCAGCGCCGGGCCGCGCAGCCTCAGCAGGGGAGCGCCGTTGGCGCTGCGGATAACTTCGATGTCGGTAAAACCAAAACCGCGCAAGCCAGTTCCCAGCGCTTTGGCGGCGGCTTCTTTGGCGGCGTAACGCGCGGCCAGCGATTCTACCCGCCCGGCGCAATCTGCCTGCTCGGTGGCGGTAAAAACGCGGTTCAGAAAGCGTTCTCCGTGACGCTCCAGCGCCTGCTGCACCCGTTCAATATCTACCAGGTCAATTCCCGGGCTAAATTTCATGGCCGGGCAAAGAGCAGGTTGCACAACCCCAGGCTGTAACGGCAAATTGCTACATCTTCCGGGTTTTTGATTTGTGGCTGCAGCAGCCAGTAATAGGGTTTGACCACTTCCTGCAGGCCGATGAAGGGCGTGTGCAGTTCGGTTTGCTGCAGCGGAATATCCACCGGCACATCCAGGGTGACGGGAACCATCGTGTCCACTGGCACCGAAATATCCAGGGCTATCGGCAGGGTTGTTCCCGCGGGCAGAATGATGTTTGCCGGGGCATTGCTGATGTTTAACCCGCCGGTGGTCAGCGTCACCAGCGCGCCGGTGATGGGAGTATTTTCCGTCAGGGTTACGGTCGTGTTGGTTTTCACCGGCAAGTTAAACGCAACGTGAATATCGGTTTGGACGGCTACGTTGGTTTTGATGCTGGCTGTATCCATGAGAATGAAATTGGTGTACAGCCCGCCCAACACTTCATCGCCCAAAATGTGCTTCAGCACAAAGACCTGACGTCCCAGCGCCAGCAGCGCCAACAGCAAAATAATGTTCAGGCCTAATGACAGCAGGCTGGCAAAAGTCCACAAACGCGGACCAAATGGCGAGGGTTTGACGGGTTTTTGAGCGGCGGGTTCAGGTTGAAGAGTCATGCGCTTCTCCTTGTGAAAACAAACGCTGTACCAGTTCGGCTTCCTGCGCGGGAGTGGTTACTTCACCATCCAGCCAGGCGGCGCGTACCCGGCTGAGAATTTGTCCCCAGCGCGGGCCAGCGGGCAGCCCCAGCGATTTTAACTGATTCGCCGCCGCCCGAGGCTGCAGCTGACGCCAGGTTTCGGCATATTGCCGCAGGCTGGGCGTGGGACGAATCAGGAAAGCGGCGTACACGGCCAGGAGTTCCATTCGGTCTAAAAATAAAGTCCAGGCGGAAGGCGGCTGGCCTGTCAGCGCCTCCAGGCCAGAGAGAATGCTGTGGGTTTGGGCGGCCTGACGCGTCAGCGCGGCGGGCAGCGCCAGGCGGTCTTGCAGCCCCGGCAGGGCCGCAGATTCGGCTTGAGCCAGCCACAGCAGCCAGGCCAGCCAACGGCGCAGGGGCGTTTGCGGCTGAGGCGCGCTTTGCGGCCAGGGAGAGTGGGGCCGCGCCTGCAGCGCGGGCAGCAGCTTCTCGGCCAGGCGCTTGCCGCGGGGTAAGGCGGGGCTTGCCGCCAGTAGCAGCCCCATTTCATCCGCCAGGCGCAGGGCGGTGGAGGCGTTTTCTTCTTCCAGCATTAAATCCAACTCGTGCCGCAGGCGTTCCGGGCTGAGCAGATTCACTCTCGCCAGGGCCGCCTGCGCCCAGGCCTGAGTTTGCTCTTCCAACACGAAGCCGTAGCGGGCGGCGTAACGCGCAGCGCGATAAAGACGGGTGGGGTCATCTACAAACGAAGCGGGGTGCAGCACGCGGATGAGACCTTTTTGCAGGTCCTGGTGCGCCTGATGCTGGTCAATCAGCGCCCCGTCTGCCAGGCGCAGAGCCAGGGTGTTCAGGCTGAAATCGCGCCGCGCCAGGTCATCTTGCAGGGTGGAAGGCGTTACCAGCGGCAGCGCCCCGGGTTGAGGGTAAGATTCGCGCCGCGCGGTGATGATGTCTATGGCTGGGCCTTGCGGGCTGAACCAGGTGGCGGTGAGAAAGGCGCTGTGCAGCAGCAATTGACCGCCTTCTTTTTGCTGCAGGGCGCGGGCAATTTCGTGCGCCTGACCTTCGATGACCACATCCAGGTCGAGGGCGGGGCGTCCCAACAGCAGGTCGCGCGGAGCGCCGCCCACCAGGTAGCATTTTCCGGGGGCCAGCGCCTCGATTTTTTGCAGCAAGGAAAGCCAGGGTAGGTGAGTTAACAGGTTCATGGTTCTTGCGCCGTGTAAGGGTCGAGCAGGTCGTTGAGACCATCGCCGAGTAAATTCCAGCCAATGCCAAACAGCGCAATTGCCAGCGTGGCGGGCAGAAAAACCCACCAGTAGGCCAATAAAGCGCCGCGCGGGCCAATAATCCAGTTGCGGCCCTGAGCCAAAATGGCGGCCCAGGGAGCGCCGCCTCCCAGGCCGATAAATTGAAACGTGGACTGCAAAATGAGAGCCGCGCCTACATCGCGGGCGGCCAGCACCAGGGCCGGGGAAATGGCGTTGGGCAGCAGGTGGCTGCGCAGCAGGCGCAAGCCATCGGCTCCCAGCGCGCGGGCGGCCTGCATGAACTCGGCCTGCTTCAGGCGCAGGGCCTGGGCCGACATTAGGCGGGCGTAAGGCATCCACGAGAAGAGAATTAGCGTCAGGGTCAGCGGTTCCACTTTGGATAGGAGCAGCTGCAGCGGCGAGGGTGGACCGCTGGCTTCAACGATAAATCCCTGGGTGGGGGAAAAGTAATCGGCGCCGTTGGCAATCAGGGCGCTGAGCAGCATTTGGTTAAGGAAGGCGACCCCGGCGATGACGGGAAAAGCCAGGAAGGCATCTGCAATCCGCATCAGCGCATTGTGAACCCAGCCGCCCGTCAGACCGGCTATCAGCCCCCACAGGCTGCCAAGAATTCCCGCGCTGAGGGTGACCGTCAGGCCAAAGGTGAGCGCCTGGCGCGCGCCCCATACCAGGGCGTGGAAAACGTCAATTTGTCCTGGCAGGGTTCCCAGCGGCAGGCCAGGCGAGGGCGGTTGAGGCGTTCTTTCGCTGCTGCGCCCCACGCGGCGAAAAATCCCGGGGCTTTGGGGGTCATCCGGTGAAATGAGCGGGGCGGCCAGGGCGGTGAAGATGAACAGGCTGACCAGCCCCAGGGCCAGCAGGTTTTGTGGGCGCACCAGGAAGCGGCGCAGCGAGGTCATTGGCTTATCTCCTCGCGCACACGCGGGTCGGTCAGCGCCAGCAGAATATCCAGCAGCAAGGTGAGCAGCAAGGTGAGCGCTGATGCGTATATCGAAAACCCAAGCGCGGCGGGCGCATCGGGAATGCCGCGCATCGAGCGGGTAATCAGGTCAGAAACGCCGTTGAAGCCGAAGATAATTTCCACCACGAACACGCCGGTCATAATGGACGCGGCGGAGAGCAAAATGCTGGTAAGCGAGGGCGCCAGCGTGTTGGGAAAAGTGTGCCGCCACAGCAGGCCGGTTTTTCTTACGCCGCGCGCCTGGGCGGCCAGCACGTAGTCTTTGCGGCGCTCCCCGGCCACGCTCACCCGCGTAATTCGCGCCAGGGTAGCCCAATGCGCCAGGCTGAGAGTGAATACCGGCATCGCCAGGTGCTGCAGGGCGTTGACGAATACGTCCCAGCGGCCATTTAGCAGGCTGTCGAAGGTGAGAAAGCCAGTAAAAGCGCGGTACTCTTCCGCTTCCAGGCTGAAGCGCAGCGAATCGCTGATGCGCTCGGGCAAAAACCAGCGCAAGTTGATGTAGAACACTACCAGCAGGATAATGGAAATAATGAAAGGCGGAACGGAGGTTGCCAAAAAAGCCAGCGAACGCAGCAGCCCGTCTCCGGCGCTGTTTTTGCGCCACCCAGCCAGGGCGCCGCTGACCAATCCCAGCGGAATGAAGAGCAGCAGCGAGTAAAAGGCCAGTTCCAGCGTGACCGGGGTGCGGCGCAGCAGCGCTGGCAGCACGTCTTCTTCCAGCGCCGGAGAAAATCCCCACGAGCCGCTCAACAGCGAACCCATCCACAGCCCGTATTGGGCCGCAAAAGAGTCGCGCAGATGATAACGCTGGATGTACTGTTCCTGCAGGTTGGCAATTTGCGCCTCGGTCAGCCGCGCACTCAGGTTGGGCGGCATGTACAGAGAAACCCGCGCCTCGGGCGGAGTGAGCATGACCCCGGCGTACAGAACCAGGGTGATGATGAAAAGCGTCAGCGGAACGGCCAGGAGCCTTCGCAGAAGAAATTTGGCAAAGGAGGACATAGAGGAAGTATAACCGAAGGAGATGAGGAGATGAGGAGATGAAGAGATGAGGAGATGAAGAGATGAGGAGATGATGAGATGAAGAGATGAAGAGATGAGGAGATGAAGAGATGAGGAGATGAGGAGATGAGGAGACAAGGAGATGAGGAGATGAGGAGATGAGGAGATGAAGAGATGAGGAGATGAGGAGATGAGGAGATGAGGAGACAAGGAGATGAGGAGATGAAGAGATGAGGAGATGAGGAGATGAAGAGATGAAGAGATGAGGAGATGAAGAGATGAGGAGATGACGGGACAAGTGGACTAGCAGACTAGCAGACTAAAGACTACCAGACTAAAGACTAAAGACTAAATACAAGTAGACAAGGAAACAAGGAAGCAGGTATAATCGCCGCCATGTTCGCTTCTCCCTCCCCTCGCCCGCATTGCCCAACCCGCCAGGCTGGTTAGGTTCGTTTTGTCATCCAAAACGGCTCCCAGTCCTGGCGAGCCGTTTTTTTATGTGAGGCTGTATGAATACGATAGCAATTCGCCGCGCCGCCGCCGAAGATAAAGAAGAATGGCTGAGAATGCGCCAGGCGCTTTGGCCGCATCACAGCCCCGAAGAGCTGCTGCCCGAAATGGAAACCCTGCTGGCCGGGCGCTGGACGCCGGTCTTTGTGGCGCTTCGCGCCGATGGCCACCTGGGCGGCTTTGTGGAAGGCGGCTTGCGCCCATACGCCGATGGCTGCGACACCGGCCCGGTTGGTTACATCGAAGGCTGGTATGTAGATGAAGACCTGCGCCGTCAGGGCGTTGGCCGGGCGCTGATTCAAGCCCTGGAAACCTGGGCGCGCGAACAAGGCTGCGCCGAAATGGCCTCCGACACCTGGCTGGACAACGAAACCAGCCGCGCCGCGCATCTGGCCCTGGGCTATGCCGAAGCGGAAAGACTGATTCATTTTGCCAAACCCCTCGGCGCTTCCCCGGTTGGGCTGCGGGCGCAAGGCCGCAGCTTGCAAGACCTGACTCGTCTGATGCACACCTTTGTCGCATCCAAGGGCTGGTACGAGTCCCACAGTCCCCGCCCGCAAACGCCGAAAAACCTGGCGATTTCACTCGCCTTGGAAACCGCCGAAGCGCTGGAACATTTTCAATGGCGCGAATCTGCTCAGGACGCTCCGGCCCTGGCCCTGGAACTGGCCGACATCAGTCTCTACCTGCTGCAGCTGGCCTCCGTCTGCGGCATAGACCTCGAACAGGCCGTACTGGATAAATTGGCGCTCAACGCCGGACGCGAATGGAAGGAAGAATCGTGAAAATCACCGTCTTTGGCAGTTCACAGCCCCAACCCCACAGCCCCGCTTACGCGGAAGCCTATCTGCTCGGCCAACTGCTGGGCAAGCGCGGCCACACCGTCATCACCGGCGGCTACCAGGGGACGATGGAAGCCGTCAGTCGCGGCGCAAGCGAGGCCGGGGCGCCGGTGATTGGCGTCACCTGCGAAGACATCGAAAACTGGCGTAAAATCAGCCGCAATGCCTGGGTGCGCGAAGAGCATAAACATCCCACACTCCTTTCGCGTCTGACCGAACTGGTCACGGGCTGCGATGCGGCGATTGCCCTGCCTGGCGGCCCCGGAACCCTGACAGAAATCAGCCTGATGTGGAACCTGCTGATTGTGGAGTCGCTGCCTCCCAGGCCGCTGCTCCTGGTGGGAGAAGGCTGGCAGGCCATTTTTCACCAGGTATTCCAATCCAGCGCAGCCTCCACCAGCCCCCAGGCGCAAAAGCTGCTCACCTTTGCGGCCAACGTTACAGCGGCTGTGGAACGGCTTGACCAACAATAAACGCTTTCTCTCATCTCTCATTTTTTTGGAGTCAATATGTCTGACGATAAACTCACCCCTCGCGCTGAAAATTTTTCCGAATGGTACAACGACCTGGTGCTGAAGGCCGAACTGGCCGATTACTCGCCTGTGCGCGGCTGCATGGTCGTCCGCCCCTACGGTTGGACTCTCTGGGAAAACATGCAGCAGGCTCTCGACCGGCGCTTCAAAGACACCGGCCATGTCAACGCCGCTTTTCCCCTGTTTATTCCCATGTCCTTCTTTGAAAAAGAAAAAGAACACGTGGAAGGCTTTTCACCCGAACTGGCAGTGGTGACACATGGCGGCGGCGAAAAATTGGAAGAACCCCTGGTGGTGCGGCCTACTTCCGAAACCATCATCGGTTACATGTACAGCAAATGGATTAAATCCTGGCGCGACCTGCCCGTGCTGATTAACCAGTGGGGCAATGTCGTCCGCTGGGAACTGCGCACCAAACTCTTTCTGCGCACAGCCGAATTCTACTGGCAGGAAGGCCACACCGCTCACGCCACCGAACAGGAAGCCCGCGAAGAAACCTTGCGCATGTTAGATGTTTACGCCGATTTTGCCATCAACGAAGCGGCTGTGCCTGTCATCAAAGGCATCAAATCGGAAACCGAAAAATTCGCCGGAGCGGTGATGTCCACCACCATCGAGGCCATCATGCAGGACGCCCGCGCCCTGCAAAGCGGAACCAGTCACTACCTGGGGCAAAATTTCGCCAAAGCCTTCGATATTCAATACACCGACCGCAATAACGAACAGCAATACTGCCACACCACTTCCTGGGGCCTTTCCACTCGCATGATTGGAGCCATCATCATGACTCACGGCGATGACAAAGGGTTGATTTTGCCCCCTCGTCTGGCCCCCATTCAGGTGGTAATGGTTCCCATTTACAAAAACGAAACCGAAAAATCCGCCGTGATGCCGGTTGCCGACCGCATCTTTGCCGAGCTGAAAGCCGCTGGCATTCGCCTGAAGATGGACAACCGCGAAGAACTCACTCCTGGCTTCAAGTACAACGACTGGGAAATGCGCGGCGTGCCCCTGCGCCTGGAAGTTGGCCCGAAAGACCTGGAGAAAAACAGCGTAGCCCTGGCCCGGCGCGACGTCCCTGGCCGCGAAGGCAAGATTTTTGTTTCGCAAGAAAATTTATCCGCCACCGTCAGCGCCTTGCTGACGGAAATTCAAGCTGCCCTGCTGCTGCGGGCAACTCAAATGCGCGACAGCCACATCTTTGACCCCAAAGACTACACAGAACTCAAACAGGTGGTGCAAGACAACTGGGCCTTCTCGTACTGGTGCGAAAGCAAAGCCTGTGAAGCTAAAGTCAAAGAAGACACCAAAGCCAGCAGCCGCTGTATTCCCCTGGAAGGCCAGCCTGAACACGAAGGAAAATGCATTGTCTGCGGTCAGCCCGCCAAACGTAAAGTGTACTTTGCCAAGTCTTATTAAATGCCCGCAATTGATATTGCCCGTCTCAAAATTCAAACTGCCGCGCTGATTGATAAATTTGACCAGCCCGATGCCTTTGTGCTGGAATTGCGCGAAATTCTCGACCTGTACGCCGACCGCACGCTGCGCCCAACGGTTGTTGCCCCGGCCTCGGTGCTGCCGGCGTACCGCGCTTCTCGCGCCGCGCTGCGCCACATTGAACAAGAACTCGCTCCACTGGCGCTGACTTTTGCCCCCCAAACCCTGGCGCTGATAGACGCCCTGTGGCAAGACGGCAAACTTGAAACCCGCCTGCTCGCTTCCGGCTTGCTGGGAAAACTCTCCCCGCGAACCCCCGGCCTGACGGAACGCCTCACTCGCTGGGTGGAAACCTCGCGTGATGCCATTTTGCTGCAAAACCTGCTGGAAATCAGCCCGCAGCGTTTGCGCAAAGAACACCCCGCTGACTTTCTGCGCCTGATGCAGGACTGGCTTTCCCCGACTGCCCCGCAACGCTGGAGTCCCGCCTTGCGGGCGATTCAAGTCTTACTGCAGGACCCGGCTTACGAGAATTTACCGCCCGTCTTCGATATGTTCCAGCCGATACTGGAAGCCGCCCCGGCCGCCTTACAGCGCGAACTGGCCGAGACCCTCAACCTGCTGCATCGCGCCTCGCCAGTGGAAACGCTCTACTTTCTCAAGAAAACCCTGACTCTCATCCAGCGCCCGGCGGCGCTCACTGTGCTGCGCCGCCTGCTGCCTGGCCTGGAAAAGCCCCTGCAGGAAGCGCTCCAGCAAGCCTTAAGGCAAAAAACCGCTGTGGTATAATGACCGCTTGCTAAAGAAACCCTATGGCCGATTCTTCCCCCTCGACTACAAAAATTTGCCCCACTTGCGGTACGCGCCTGGCGGATAACGCCTCCCGCTGCCTGGTATGCGGCACAGAATTAACTGCCAGCGCCGAA
>Ga0172371_10005349_pt1 | contig 19061 bp, 15 predicted proteins | sample Lak12m_FD_114543 | JGI IMG/M metagenome (GOLD analysis project Ga0172371, IMG submission 114543) | Freshwater microbial communities from Kabuno Bay, South-Kivu, Congo - kab_022012_12m | ecosystem: Environmental > Aquatic > Freshwater > Lake | place: Democratic Republic of the Congo: South-Kivu...
AAACAGCAGCAACCTGGGTCTTACAAAATCACTTAATAAAGGGCTGGATGCAGCGGCCGGGACCTATATTGCAAGGATGGATTCCGATGACATATCGGAAATTTCCAGGCTTGAGAAGCAGGTTGCTTTTATGGAAGAAAACAAAGATTTTGTAATTCTAGGTTCAAGCTACAGGATCATAAACAAAGGAAGGGAAATAATCCGGGAGGTTTTATATGATTTAGGTCCTGAAAAAATTTATTATGACCTTTTATTTCAGAATATGTTTGCACATGCTTCAGTTATTTTTCGTTTGGACAAGGCACGCGAACTGGGCGGATATAACGAAAATTACAGGTTTGCCCAGGATTACGACCTCTGGTGCCGGCTTGCTTTAAAGGGAAAAATCTGGGTAATGCCTGATATTCTTATTTCCTGGACACAGGATGAAAGGAACATCTCCGGGACCAATTTAACTGGCCAGCAGAAAGTGAGCCGCGAAGTATTCAACAATAATTTTAAAGATTTGAATATTTCCGAAACAAAATTGCAGGAGTTAGAGTATTTTCATAATTTTTATGACAATGATTTCTTTAAGATTCCCGGTAATGAAATCCGGGAAGCTTTCAATTCTCTCAAATATGCAAATTCAGAGTTAATAAAAAATGCCCCGCTTTTTTATAACAGAAAGAAATTGTCATTTGAAGCATATAATACCTTAATCTATATGCTTGCGTTGCTGTATAAAAATAATATAAATAGAAGACAGGTAATAAAATTTTTGGTAAGCAATTTCCATGATTTTGAGATTGACAGGGCATTGCTTAAAAAGATTTTTAAAATTAAGCAAATTAAGGCAAGGAAGTAAAAAAGAAAATGCATCCGGCAGTTTCAATAATAATGCCTGCTTACAACCAGGAGAAATATCTAAAGGAAGCTCTTGATTCAGTCAGAAGACAGAAATTCGATGATTATGAGTGTATTATCATTGATGACGGTAGCACGGATGGTACCTCAGGAATTGCAGAAAAGTATCTTGAGGATAAAAGATTTAAATATTTCTATCAGCAAAATAAGGGTCTGGCGGGTGCAAGAAATTCAGGGATTTCATTGGCAGGGGGAAAGTACCTGCACTTTCTGGATTCCGATGATGTTGTTTTTGAAGACTTCTTTAAATTGATGGTTGAAAAACTGGAAAATAATCCTGACACTGATATTCTCAACTGTGCATGGATCTTAATAGATGAATCAGGAAAGAAAATTTCCGGGAAAATCGGACCCGTGCAAAGCAATGATTACTTCAGTGAGCTGCTTTTCCAAAATTTGTTTCCTGTTAATAGCCTGGTAATGAAAAGCAGTATCTTAAAGAAAGAAAAACCTTTTAATGAAAGACTAAGTGCGCTGGAGGATTGGGAATTATGGCTGAGGCTTGCCTATAAAGGTTATAAATTTGGCAGCATTGACTTTTTGGGAGCTGCCTACAGAAGGCATGATCTGGCAATGACAAGAGATGTCGAAAGAATAACAAAAAGTTTAAACACTTTTATTGAGATATTTTATAATGAACATAAAGAGCTGTCCGAAAACAGGAAATATACTTATCTTTATCAGACAACAAATACCATGTTATATGCAGAGGAAGCGGGCAAAGCAAAAGACGTTCAAAAAACAGGTAAAGAAATACTGGCTCAGTTGGATGACATCAAATATAAAGATGATTTTTTTAAGAGATACTATGGACCTGTAAGGAACATAAAAAACAGGAGAATAAAATTTGCGATTCTGGATAAAATTATTCTTATGAGCCCGGCTTGTTCAAAAAGATATTGGAACTTAAAAAAGATAAAAAATGTTTTTAAAATCTAAGAAACGGATATGATGTTTAATGCCTCACTTATAATGTTTTCCCAATTTTTTGCATAGGTTTCAAAGTTCAACTTTTCTGCAATTTTTTTACCATTATTGATGAGTTTTTCCCTGAGTTTGGGATCATTCCATAATCTGTAGATTTTTTCTGCCATATCTTCAATATCATAGGGATCAAAAAGTAATCCCGCATCCGCTATTTGTTCAGGCATGCCAAATGAATTGGAGCAAATAATTGAGGTACCCAATACTATAGCTTCTAACGGAGGAATATTTGTGGGACCTACAATACCCGGGAACACAAGTGCATAAGACTTTTTATAAAGGGCCACTATCTCTTTGCCGCTAACATATCCCAGATGAAGGACCTGATTCGAAAGCTTAAGTTCCTTTATAAGATTCATGATTTTATTAAAACTTTCCTGAGGAGATCCGGTAAGGTTCAATGGTATCTCTGCCCCCTTGCTTTCTTTTATCAGACTCAGGGCCCTGACCAGCCTTGCATGGTTTTTATGGGACCAAAATTGGGCGGGATAGAACAAATATTTGGAAGGTAAATTGTATTTTGACAGCAATTTTGAAGCGTCTGTAATATCCATATCCTTATTTTCGTAAATGTATCCCGGGGGCACATAATAAATGATCCTGCATTTGTTGACCGGGATTTTCAGGAAATTATGTATATCTTCAATGCCCTGGTTGGAATCTCCGACGGTAAGGACCGAATATCTTGCTGCATTCGTATATTCGATATCTCTTCTCAATCTTGCCCTAAACGGATATTCCGGTAATTTGGGGAAATACTTATGCATAATATCCGGAATGGTGATAATGTAAGGTATCTCATTTCTGTATCCGAATAAAGAGGGGAAAGGTATTACAAGCAAATCAATCTTATATTTTTTTATGATACCGGCTTCATCATTCTTGACGGCATTAAAGATTTTTTTGCCCGTTATCAGGTTGGCAAATAAAGCGATTTTTTTAGGTAGTGATGTTTTTTCTGTAGAAAGCAATACGGAATTATAACTTGCTGTTTTATCTTTATTATGGTCAAGTAAATCAGGGACATCCTTTTCATAGTAGATTAAGGTATAATCATAATTCTTTGAATACTTGAGTAAACTGCCGGCAATACTTAAAGCATATTGGAAAGTGCCCCCGAATTTTTTCGAAGCCGGAAACAATATACCGATATTTTTCTTGTCCATATAAACAATCCGGAATTTAAATTTATTAAGCAAAATCAGGATACAAAAAAATCTGATATGCAAAGTACAATATTATAATAATATCTTAATTAAAAACATATTAAAGATTTTTATTATTATGTGTTAATATATTTTAAATGAAATTTTTATATAATTTAATAGATTGGAAAATGTATTTAAGATGATCCCTGTCTGTGAGCCTGTAATCGGTAAAAAAGAAATCGAATACGTAAATGATTGTTTGAATACCGGCTGGGTATCCTCTTCGGGCAAATACCTTGAAGAGTTCGAAAAAAAATGGGCGGAATATTGCGGCGTCAAGTATGGAATTTCAGTGTCTAACGGCACCACTGCCCTCGAGGTTGCATGCGGCTGCATCAATCTAAATAAGGAAGACGAAGTAATAATACCGTCATTTACAATCATTTCGTGTGCTCTTGCAGTAATTTACAATCATGCGGAACCTGTCTTGATTGATTCTGACTCAGAGATATTTACTCTGGATGTTAATCAAATAGAGGAAAGAATTAATTCTAAAACTAAAGCGATAATGGTTGTTCACATATATGGACACCCTTGCGACATGGATCCTGTCTTAAAAATTGCGAAAAAATATAATTTAACGATAATCGAAGATGCGGCCGAGGCTCATGGTGCCGAGTATAAAGGCAAAAAATGCGGCAGCTTGGGAGATATAAGCTGTTTCAGTTTTTACGCAAACAAGATAATTACCACGGGTGAAGGCGGAATGGTGCTCACAAATGATGCAGGGTATGCCGAAAAAGCAAGAGCTCTTAGAAATCTTTGTTTTAAAAAAGAAAGAAGATTTTTCCACGAGGAACTGGGTAATAATTTCAGATTGACCAACTTGCAGGCGGCAATTGGTCTTGGACAACTTGAAAGAATCGGTGAACTGGTAGAAAAGAAAAGATGGATAGCTGCGACTTATAATGAAAAACTGAAAGATGTTAAGGGTATTACAATTCCGGTCGAAAGGTCCTGGGCAAAAAATGTCTACTGGATGTACGGAATCCTTATAAAAGACGATATAAAAATGGATGCCGTAAAGCTGGCCGAAGAATTATATAAGTCAGGGATTGAGACACGGCCCTTTTTCCTTGGAATGCATGAACAGCCGGTTTTCCATAAAATGGGATTGTTTGAAGGTGAGAAGTATCCTGTTTCTGAAAAACTTGCAAGAAAGGGTCTTTACCTTCCATCCGGTTTGTCATTGACTGAAAAGGAAATTTTTTATATTTCTGTTTCTTTAAAGAAAATATTTGAAAGCTTTAGCTGATATGTTTCTCTCAGTAATAATACCAACAATGAATCACATTCAGCATCTCAGAGATGCGGTTGAAAGTCTGAATAATCAATCCCTTAATAAAAACAGATACGAGGTAGTCATAATGGACGAGAGCTCGGATCTGTCGGTAAAAGACTTTGTGAATTCATTAGCCTCAAAATATGATCTGGATATAAAGTATTCTTTCCATGAAATTCCGGGGCTTCACGAAGGAAGAAACTCGGGAGTCAAAAAAGCCACAGGGGATATAATAATTTTTCTTGACGATGATGTAAAAGTTACGGAAAACTATCTTAAAACCATATATGAAAGCTTTGAGAGAGATCCTGAAATTGCCCTGATGACAGGTAAGGTGCTGCCATTATATGAAAAAGAAGAAATTCCGGATTGGCTCGGGTTTTTCTGGAAAACATCGGATGGTGTAAGGTATATCTGGGAGATTAGTCTTATGGACGGGGGTAATAACATCAGAAGTATAAGTTCCAATCTTATTTTTGGTTGTAATTTTATTGTAAGAAAAGATATTTATATCTTTTACAAGGGTACATATCCGGATATATTTGCAAAAAAGAATATAAAATATAGCGGAAGCGGGGAAACCCTATTTGCAAACAAAATCGAAAAAGACGGTTTGAAAGTTCTCTATGATCCGAAAGCAGTGGTTTATCATAAGGTTACTCCGGATAGGCTGACACCCCGGTATTTCTATAGAAGAAATTATATAATGGGAATCCAGCATTCATACGATGATATAAGAAAAACTCGAAAAAGATTTCCGGTCAAACAGGTGACAAGAGATTTTTACATTCTTTTTAAAAGTATTTTAAAAATCATTTTAAGATTCTACAGCAAACCTGAAAGAATAAATTTTAACTGTGCGCTTAATAAATTTAAAGGCAGGATGCATCATAAGCTGTGGGTGCTTAGAGATAAAAAATTATTCGATTTTATTATAAGGGATAATTATTTCGAAGACGGAAAAGAGTTTTTTGCAAGCAATTGATTAAATATCTCAAGATATTTGCTTCCTGTTTCACTAAAAGAATAAAGATGGCTGTAATTTAATGCTCTTTTTTTGATTTCTGTATAATTGTTGAACGTGTATTCTATTTTTTCTTTCAGCAAACCGGGATCGAAATCCGAATACTCCTGGAATATTTTATCCGGCACGTCTGCAAGCAGGTCGTCTGCAAAGAATAGAAGCTCTTTCATTGCGCCACTTTTAAAACCTGTGACGGGAACACCGCATGATACTGCTTCTATTACGGAATTGGGGCAGGGCGGGTTAAGATGTGAATATATCATGATGTCTGATGCTCTTAAGTATCCGGCTACTTGTATAAGGCTGGCTTTGCTTATGTGACGTATATATTTTCTTTTTATGACTTGTCTTATTTTATCATTTGGAACGGGCCCCGCTATTGTCAAAATAAACTTGTAATTCTCGATCAACCTGTCAAGAGCAAGAATAACCGGTTCTATCATATCGATATTCCTGAAACTGCCTGTTGTAATGATTTGAAAAATTTCTGGTATTGGTGTCTTTTCATTATTATTTATCAGGCTTGGGAAAAATATTTTTTTATCTGCTCCGTTTATTATGACAGAATATTTTTCAGGATGTTTCTCTCCGAACATCTCAAAACACTGCTGCTTGCTGTAACTGCTTTGAAATATTATATATTCTGAATAATTTTGGTATATATCTTTTATATCTCTGTTTAATTCTTCGAAAGCCTGTCCATGCTTTGAGGGATAGTATACCCCGTCAAGTCTCTGTATTACCGGAAAACTGTTTTGTTTAAAAAAATCCAGAAAATATTTATCAAATGATACCGGGAAAAATATACCACATGATTTTTTTAAGTGTCTGAAGTTTGAATAATAATTGAATTGTTTTTCCTTAAGATATCTTTCAAGATTTTCCATAAAGGTTGAAGGGCCGCCTATTTTGCCATCATATTCCCTAAAGGGTATAAATAGGTGATACCTTATTTTATTTTCTGTCTGTTTCATGAAATTAAACCGTAATGTTGAGATATATGGTTTTTATTTCTTTTTCCATATAGGTTCGGATATTTCAATATTGCTTAGAATAATTATTGATTTATGGTAAATTTGATTGTAATAATTATAGTTTATTTTTAAAATTATACTAATTTTTATTTCATGATTTTTAACACTCAATAAAATTATTGTAATGTTATTTTCAGGAAAATCTCATACCGATAGTTTAGATAAATTTTTCTATAAAAAAATAATAGTAATTAAAATTAAATATAGAAATGAATAAACTCAAAAATCCTAAGGCGATTCTATTTGAAAAATACTTCCCTTTTTTTATTACTGCCATCTTTCTAACACTTAGTATTTTTCTTATTCATCAACATGAGTTCTATAGTGATGAAGTAATGTCATGGTATCTTGGTTCAGAAAGCTCATCTTTCAGTGAATTTATATTCAATATGAGACAGGGCGTAGGTCATCCCTACCTCTGGTTTGCAATGCTTTATTTTATTTCACACTTTGTTACTCCAAATATAGAAAGTATGAAAATAATACATTTAACCATATCGACATTATCAGTATTTCTTATATTAAAGTATGCTCCATTTAATAAAATAATAAGAGTGATGCTTGTATTCGGATATTTTTTATTCTACGAATACTCAATAATATCGAGGAACTATGCTCTGGGAGTACTTTTTATAATAATATTTTGTATTCTGTATAAAAATAAATATAAGAATATATTACTTATCTCACTTAACTTATTCTTTTTAGGCCAGGTAAATATATTTTCATTTATCATTTCAATTTGTTTAGCGTTGTTTTTATTAATTGAAATTCTAATGGATTGGAAGCTTCAAAAAAGTGAGATAAATAAAATAAATCTGGTGCTTGCCTTCCTGATTGTTATAAGTGAAATTATGCTTGAATTCTGGCAGCTTGGTTCGCAGTTCAGAGGCAGTTCTATTGGTACTTTTTCCAAATTTATTTCAAGTCCAATAGATGGGTTTTTAGAAGGAATATTTAGAATATCGAGAGGTCTTATTAGTGCATATTTATCTTTACCTAAGATAAATATTAATTTCTTTAATTCTAACTTTATAGTTGACAGCCTTTTTAACAGCAATTATATTTTAACACTTTTATTAGGGTTTATATTATTTATTTTTCCACTATTTATAATTAAAAGGCGATACATTATTTTTTACCTCTTTACCTCTTTTAGCATTATGTTAATACCGTTATACATATACAAGTGTTTCAATAGACACTTCGGACATTTTTTCCTGATATTTTTAATCTGCTTATGGTTATCTGAAATTAATGGGGACGAGTTATATATTTTGAAATATAAAAAAATAAATATTAAAGCTATTAGAAATATTTTTTTAATTGTAGTTCTTTCAATATCTTTAGCTGGTTCAGCAGTGGCATTATATTATGATTTTAAATATCTGTTTTCTAATGGAAAAAATGTTGCAATTTTCATTAAGGAGAATTTTGATGAGGATAATGTAGCTATTATTGGGTATCCGGACTATTCTGCTGAAACTATTTCGATATATTTAAATAAAAGCATATATTATCCAAATTCCAAAGATATAAAAAAGCTCGTGCAATGGAATAAAAGAGTAAGTACCGTAAATTATAATGTTATTTTTAGTGAAGCCAATACTTTTGCAGTTGGTGATAATAAAGTTTTAGTTATAATAGGTGGTGCACCCGCAGAAGAAACTGCTGTACCATCATATTACCGGCTTATAGACAGAAAATTCACTAACGCAATTATTCCTTCAGAAAATTATAACTTATACTTATTTGATAAAAATAGCCTTGAATTAAAACTTATATATAAAATGGATAATATAACCTTCAATAATTATTGGAGACCATTAAATCAATGCGAATTTATTGTTGAAAATGGTAAAGTTAAGATAAAAGTAAAAGGAGATGACCCCTGGTTTGAAAGTAAATTCCCACTTGAATTTAAAAATAAAAACTCACTAATGCTTAATATGATAATAGATTCCTCGGTTGAGGGAGAAGTAAGAATATTTTACGGCAGGTATGGGAAAGAATTTATTTGGGAAGATAGTGACGGATATACTTTAATAAAAGGTAGAAACAATATATATATCATGATTCCATTTTCTGAAAACTTAGAAAAAATAAGAATTGATCCTGTTGACAGCTGTAATGACTGTATAATAGAAAGAATTGAATTATATAATTTAGGAAAATGATAGTATTTTATTATGAATAAGCCGAAGAATATTCTAAAAATACTAATTTTTATAGTAGCATATAACGCTCAACATCATTTAGAAAATGTATTAAACCGAATCCCCCAATCTATTTTAAATTATAATTATGAAATACTTATAATAGATGATAGTTCCATAGACGAAACATTTAAAATTGGTAAAAATTATCAATCTCATCATAAGAATTTAAATTTAAAAATACTATATAATCCTGATAATCAGGGTTATGGTGGAAATCAGAAGCTGGGTTATTATTATGCTATTATTAATAATTTTGATTTAGTGGTCTTACTCCATGGAGATGGGCAATATGCCCCTGAAATAATGGAGGATATGATTGCCCCAATATTGAATGGTTCTGCGGATGCTATAGTTGGTTCAAGAATGCTTAAGAAGTGGAATGCTCTAAGAGGGGGTATGCCAATATATAAGTATGTTGGAAATAAAATATTAACATTTTTACAAAATAGAATATTGAAGTCAAACTTAACCGATTTCCATTCAGGTTACAGGGCTTATTCTATAAAAATGTTAAAAACACTACCCTTTCAAAGAAATACTAATGACTTTCATTTTGATACTCAAATTTTAATACAATTGTTTTTTAAAAAAGCAATAGTTAAGGAAGTTTCAATTCCTACTTATTATGGAGACGAGATCTGCTATGTAAATGGATTTAGGTATGCATGGAATGTTATAAAAACGTCCATTTTGAGCAGGCTTCATTCTATGTTTATTTTATATCAAAGAGAATTTGATTTAAATGTTGATAGTAATTTTTATTATACCTTAAAATTAGGTTATACTTCTTCTCATTCCATGGCCATAGATGCTGTTCAAAATGATAGCATAGTCTTAGATCTGGGATGTAACAAGGGATATATAGGAAAAGAATTAAAAAATAAAGGTTGTTATGTTACAGGTCTTGATTATGTTTCGATAAAAGATAAAGAAAATGTTGATAAATTCATTAGATTAAACCTGAATGAAGTTAAGAAGTTCCCAATAATTGATAAATTCGATTATATTTTAATGCTTGATATAATAGAACACCTTGATAACCCGGAATCATTATTAGATATAATAAGAGAAAAATCAAAATTGAAGTGTCCAACCGTAATAATAACAGTTCCAAATATTGCCTTCTTTTTTATAAGATTTCAGCTGCTTTTTTCGCATTTTAATTATGGTAAACAAGGAATATTGGATCTCACCCATAGGAGGCTTTTCACTTTTGAATCTTTAAAAAAATTATGCGAAGCATCCGGCTATAAAGTATTAAAAATGACAGGAATTCCGGCACCCTTTCCAAAAGCTTTAGGTAAAAATAAAATTAGTATGTTTTTATTAAATTTAAATAAAATATTAATATTTTTAAACAAAGGTTTGTTTTCCTATCAAATATATATTGAAGCTATTCCAACACCTGTTATAAGCGAACTTCTATTATATTCAATGATTAAATCATCAAAAAGAAAATATTAGCAATTAAAAATTAGTATATAAAAAAACTCTATAATTTTAAGATAGTTCTATTTGAAATATAATGTCTATTGTTTTAATTTATAATATAATAACATTTTATATTATTTTTGGGATAAAGAGACATTTTTTTATTAAAAATGGATACAGAGAATATTTACAGAAAAAGATTTAATAAGAAAGATTTGTTTATTAAAAATAATATATGGAAGATACTCTGCCAGAAATTTTTTCAAAGATTCATTGATAAAGAAGATGTCGTTTTGGATTTGGGTGCAGGATATTGCGAATTTATAAACAATATTATTTCTAAAAAAAAGTATGCCATAGATAGCAATAATGATGTAAAAGATTTTGCAAGTGGCAGCGTAGAAGTACTGGTATCGGATATAAGAAAGTCCATTAATATTGATCCTGATTCAATTGATGTAATATTTATAAGTAATTTTTTTGAACATCTGGATTCTAAAGAAGATATAGTCAGCATTCTGAAGGAATCCAGTAAATTATTAAGAAAAAATGGCAGAATATTAATATTGCAACCGAATATAAAATATTGCTACAAGGAATACTGGGATTTTTTTGACCATAAAATACCATTAAGTGATAAAAGCCTTGAAGAGGTCCTTCGGCTGACAAATTTTAAAGTGAAACTAAGCATCTCAAGATTTCTTCCCTTTACAACAAAAAACCGGTTACCAAAAAATAAGTTTTTTATAAGGATATATTTATCTTTACCAATTTTGTGGAAAATGTTTGGCAAGCAAGCATTTATACTTGCTGAAAAAACAACCAATGACAGTTTGTGAATTTTTTAAAAATTTAAATAATTTATATCATAATAAAAAGGAGTTTTATGAATTTTATTCCTGATATTACTATTATCGGAGGCTGTGGTCATGTTGGTCTTCCATTGTCGGTAATGTTTGCAAGCAGGGGCAGAAAAGTTTGCGCTTTTGATATAAATAAAAATGTTTTAGATCTTGTCAATGAAGGAAATATCCCGTTTGTCGATGAGGATCTGGATAAGTATTTAAAAGGGGCAATAGATAAAGGCTGTTTTCTGGCATCTGATGATCCTGGCTTTATAACCAAAAGTAATGTCATAATAATTATAATAGGCACCCCTGTCGATGAGCACTTAAACCCGAAGGTATATGAACTTAAGAATGTAATTGAAAAATATTTGAATTATTTTAAAGACGGGCAGCTTATTGTTTTAAGAAGCACCCTTTACCCCGGTACCTCCAAGATCATTAATGATTTTTTCAAAACAAACAACCTGAATATTGATATTGCATTCTGTCCGGAGAGGATCGCACAAGGTTTTTCGGTCAGGGAACTTGTGGAACTTCCGCAGATAATATCCGCGTTTACTTCGTCAGGCATGGAAAGAACAAGACAGCTTTTTAGTGTCCTGACAGATGATATTGTGGTGCTGGATCCCATTGAAGCCGAGCTTGCCAAACTTTTTACAAATACCTGGAGGTATATTAATTTTGCAATCGCAAATCAATTCTATATGGTTGCAAATGATCTGGGCCTTGATTTCTATAAGATTCATAATGCTATGACTTATAATTATCCAAGGACAAAAGGATTTCCGACAGCTGGTTTTGCGGCAGGGCCATGTCTCTTTAAGGATACAATGCAGCTGGCTTCCTTTTATAAAAACAATTTTTTCCTTGGGCATTCTGCCATGCTGGTTAACGAAGGGCTGCCGAATTATATTGTTGACAGGCTCAAATTAAAACATGATTTAAGCGGCACAGTTATAGGCATACTTGGCATGACTTTTAAGGCTGATAATGATGATATAAGGGAATCCCTTTCTTTTAAACTGAAAAAGCTGTTGGAGCTGGAAGCTAAAAATGTTTACTGCTCTGACTTTCATTTGAGCTCAGACAATTATTTATCAGAGGAAGCGCTTATCGACAAGTGTGATATTATAATTCTGGCAACGCCGCATAAAAGATACCGCAGCCTGGACTATAAAGGTAAAAAAGTTTATGACATGTGGAACATCTTGAATTGTGGAGGAGTTATTTAAGGGGGACATTAAAAGATGAAAGTATTAATTACAGGTTCAGCGGGTTTTATCGGCGGATACCTTGTAGAAGAGCTGCTGTGTAACGATTACCAAATAGTTGGAATTGATAATTACAGTAAATATGGAAAGGTGGTAAGAAGTTATGACAGTCATCCCAATTACACTTTTATTGAAGGTGATGCTAAGGATACCGGACTGCTGAAGAGACTTATTGGGGATTGCGACCAGGTTGTGGCGCTTGCGGCAATGATAGGAGGAATATCTTATTTTCATAAATTTGCTTATGATTTGCTTGCAGAGAATGAAAGAATTACTGCGTCAACATTTGATGCGGCCATCTGGGCACATAAGAATAAAAAATTGTCCAAGATAAACATACTTTCCTCTTCAATGGTTTTTGAAAACACGGATGTCTTTCCCACTCCTGAAGGTGCACAGTCTATGAGCCCGCCTCCTCTTTCCACATATGGTTTTCAAAAACTGGCAACCGAGTATTTTGCAAAAGGGGCATATGAACAATATGGTTTGCCATTTACGATAATAAGGCCCTTTAACTGCGTTGGAATCGGTGAAGGGAAAGCTTTATGTGATGAAGATATATACTCCGGAAATATCCAGCTTGCTCTTAGTCATGTTGTTCCCGATATTGTGCAAAAGGTCCTAAAGGGCCAGGATCCGCTTCATATTCTGGGTAATGGCAATCAGATCAGGCATTATACTTACGGCGGCGATCTTGCAAAAGGCATAAGGTATTGTATGGAAAAAAAGGAAGCATTAAATGAAGATTTTAATATTTCAACTGCACGATCCACTACCGTACTTGAACTTGCTGAAATCATTTGGAAGAAAATAAATTCCGGAAAACCTTTCCGTTATACTTCTGACGAACCATACAGGTATGATGTACAGAAAAGGGTCCCGGATGTAAGCAAGGCTAAAAAAATACTTGGTTTTGAAGCAAATACTCAACTGTCAGATGTGCTTGATGAAATCATACCATGGGTCAAAAAGCAAATCGAAATGGGGAACATGTAATGCTTTCCATTGTTGTCCCGGTATATAACGAGGATAAAAATATACTCAACCTTTTGGAGCAGATTCGAAACAACATCGGGAAAGATAAGGAAACTCTGATTGTTTATGATTTTGATGAAGACAGTACCATACCTGTGGTAAAAAAAAATATTGGGAACTTTGACAGTCTTGGTATCAAACTTATAAAAAATGATATCGGGAGGGGAGTGGTTAATGCTTTGAAAAAAGGTCTGGCATGTTCAAAAGGCGAAGCCGTACTGGTGCTGATGGCGGATTTATCCGATGATCTCAGCATTGTGGAGAAAATGATGAAAAAATTGGATGGGGGATATGATATTGTCTGTGGTTCAAGATACATGAGAGGCGGAAAACAGATAGGTGGGGGCAAATTTAAAAAAAGTCTCTCGGGACTTGCGGGAAGATCCTTGAAGTTTTTGAGCCGTATTCCCACAAATGATGTTACCAACAACTTTAAAATGTACAGGAGATCCATGCTTGACGAGATTAACATTGAAAGCAAGGGTGGTTTTGAGATTGCCATGGAAATAACCGTAAAAGCTTATAAAAGGGGTTTTAAGATAACCGAGATACCCTCGGTATGGCTGGATAGAACAGAAGGAAGCTCGAACTTTAAAATCTGGAAATGGATACCGCATTATCTTAAGTGGTATTTTTACTGTCTTTTTACCAGGAGAGTATGAAGATAGCCATTAAAAAATTTTTTATTGATTATGGGTTTTTTATTTTTTTAGCTGCTTTTTTATATCAGCTTCTCTGGATATGGCAGGGTGTTGACCTATCCGATACGGGTTGGGATCTGGCAAAACAATGGATGGTTTTTAATGGAGGAGCAGCTACGCAGCTTGATATGATCTTTGGGTCAAGTTTTGTAGGTGGTTTATGGAACAGCATTGTTCCCGGAAATTATCTGATCTGGGCATATTTGGGACCGGTTGTGCTTCATTCTTTTATTGCGCTTATATTATATTCGATTCTTGCCAGCCATTTTGAGAAAAAAATTTCTTTTTTCGCCGTATTGGCAATAACACCGCTTCTTCTGACTCCTATAATAAAAGTATTAAACTATAATGATATACCAGTTTTCTTTTTCCTTCTTATGATTTTCTTTATCAATAAGGCATACCTTTCCGAAAGAGCCAAATTAAAGATTCTTTATCTGACAACAGCAGGCATTTTTTATTCGATTGCAGTGATGTGCAAATTTGTTTTAATCGCATTTATATTCTTTCCGGTGGTTATTATTCTTTATAATATCTTTTTTGCAAACTCCAGGCTGCAATGGTCAAAAAAGTCATTATGTCTTGTACTGGGAGCAGCAATAGGCTTTATGGCAATTTTTCTTGTGATGAACCATTTTGGTCTCATGAAACCGTATTTGAAAAACATATATGATGGGATCTTTTCAGGACTGATCGACGGCAATGCGGAAGCAGCGGGACTGGGAGTGCAGCATAATGCCAGAGATTTTTTAATAACCTGGAGCAGTTATTACTATTTTGTTTTTCTAACTATTCCTCTAGTATTTATTTTTTTAATTATTTCAGCTTATATTTTAAAAATAAAAAACAAAGTAATAAGAAACGTAACTATTGGCATTTATATTACTTTAGTCGTTGTCTTTATCTTCAGATATCTGAATGTTTACAAATTTTATAATAATATATACTTTATAATCTTCGGATTGAATTTTTTCATTATCATATCTTTCCTTATAAAATCCAAAATTCGTTCTACCAATCTGCTCCTGCTGCTGGCTCTTTTCGGGCAGGTAATTATCAATATTGGATCACTGGTTATGAACTGGACAAATATGTATCTTACAACCTCGATTTCAATTGTCCTGTTATTTAAGATGGCCGAAGATAAAGAAACTTTCACATTTATACCGGTAAATAAATTAGTTGATTTCAGAAAAGTGCTGGTTATTATCCTGATTATTTTTGGTATGAGCGTTAATATGTTTATAATGTACCGTGATGTAGATATATTTCCAAACAGGTTTAAATTAACTAACAGTTTTGCCGCTGAAAATATGAAATATATTTATACATCGGCGGAAAGGGTGGAGCAGATTGACGGGATCGTGCAAAAAATAAAAGAATATACTAAACCCGGAGACAGGATTTTCTGCGTCAACAGCATACCAATGATTTATTATCTTTCTGAAACCGGTCCCGTTACAAGTGACCCATGGGCCATAAGGCTCCAGACTTATGATACTTTTAAAAACGAGGTAACTGAAATATTTGAAAGCAACCCGCCTTCCATAGTTGTATTTTCCAAAAAAGTCACCGATGAGGAAAAAGCTGATGTTGTCTGGGATTTTCTTGGCAGACTGGGTTACGTGCTTGATTACGAGAACAGCGGTTTTGTGCTTTATAAATTGAACTAAATTTAAGTAAAAGTAAAAAAATAAAATCTGTTAAAAAAGTAAAAAATTATACCCTGACCCGTGGTGATTTATGACCGATGATCTCAGCTCAATGCTGATGCAAAAAGAAGAATATGCAATCATGTACAAAAACGAGGAAAAATTGTGGTGGTACAGAGGTCTTCAGGATGTGCTTCTGCATTATATCAAGGGATCGTGCCCTAAAGACTGTCTTATACTGGATGCGGGTTGCGGGACAGGTAAGAATATGGAAATACTTATAAGTGAAGGTTTTAAAGTCATGGGGATCGATATATCTGAGGATTCCATTTCTTTCTGCAAATCAAGGGGTATCAATGATCTTAAGCTGTGTTCAATAAGTAAAATAGATCATAAATCAGACATGTTTGATATGGTGTATTGCATGGATGTCCTGGGAATTTTAAGTGAGGATCTCAGAACTGATGCAGTAAAAGAATTTTACAGGGTTTTAAAACCAGGAGGATTGTTGATTATTAACTGCGCTGCGCTTGAGTGGCTCAGGTCGCAGCACGATTTGGTTGTCAGTATCACAAAAAGATTTAATAAAAAAGAGATGCTTGGTCTGCTTCAAAAAAATGGCTTCACATCTATCAAGTGCAGTTACAGGATATTTTTTATGCTGCCTGTTGTCGCACTTGTCAAGTTAGCTAAAAAAGTAAACAGAAAAGATAAAAACCCGCACTCCGATCAATGGATGCCTCCTGGAATAATAAACGGGTTTCTTACATGGATTCAATCAATAGAGAATAAAATGTTTTATAGGATCAATTTGCCGGCAGGCTCATCGATTTTTGCAGTCGCAAAAAAAATTTAAAAGTCCTTTTTGATCATGACCCTGTACCATAGTTTTATTAAATCATTTGCGACATTGAAGATTCTTTTAAAGTTAAAAAACTGTGACTTGTCGCTTGTTCTGTAATAATGATTTACGGCAACTTCGGCAAATCTTGCGCCCCGCATCGTGAGTCTGGTTATCATCTCGACACAAATCACTCCGCTGTTATATTTCAACTCCAGGTTATCAAATAAAGACTTTCTCATCAGTCTGAAATCACAGTCAACGTCCCTGATTTTAAATTTAAATAATATACGTGTAATTAATAAATAGAAATTTCCGATTAACTTCTTGTATAAGGGATCCTGCCTTTCGATTTTATAACCGTTTACAACATCAATATTATCATTCATTTTATCAACCAGCATTTCGATTTCGGTTGGATTATACTGCGCATCGCTATCGGTATAGAAAATCAATTCATATTTTGAATTGTAAATACCCGTTTTCAAGGCTCCTCCGTAACCCTTATTTTTCTCGTGTTTTATTATTTTTAAATTTTCGATTCTGTTTTCAAGTTCCGCCAGGACTTTTTTTGTCAACGCATCGCTGCCGTCATCTACCAGGATTATCTCGTGTTCCTTTGCGACCTGTTTTAATTTACGATCCAGCAATAATACCATGCTTGGAACAGAGCCCCAGTCATTGTAAACCGGGAAAAATGCGCTGATTGAGTATTTTTTATTTATCATGATTTAAAATTAAAAACCGTACTGCTCTTAAAAGCAAAAAATAAAATTTTATAATAAATTTGTACCATTATAATAAATTATCCAATAGTTTGACAGCAATTGAGGGAAACTGTGTCCGGATAACATTTAAATATTTTAAGGTTTAAGAAGCAAACATTCTTTTTTAATATATTCCGTTAAATTTTGATAGTAAAGTTATGAGTTATTTTGGTATTATATACCTACAAATAAAATTAAGGATCATCATAAAATATGTTAAAAATTTCCATAATAACTCCTTCATATAATCAGGGCAGATATATAGAGGATACGATAAGAAGCATATTGAACCAGAAATATAGTGATTTCGAGCATATTGTTTTTGATAATCTTTCAACTGACGGTACGATAGAGATATTAAAAAAATATACTCATCTTAAATGGTTCTCTAGGAGTGATAAGGGACAGACTGAAGCTATTAACAATGGACTTAAAATTGCAACAGGAGATATTCTCTGCTACCTTAATTCCGATGATCTGCTTGCCGAAAACGCGCTTGAATTTGTTAATGATTATTTCAATAAGCATGAAAAAATTGATGTGATTTACGGCAATTGTATTTTTATTGACACCGAAGGAAATTTTATAAAGGTTAGAAAACCGGAAGAATTCGATTTAAGAAGGCTTTTGTATCTCGGGTACAGCTACATACAGCAGCCTTCAACTTTTTTCAGGGCCAGGATACTAAAAGATGTGGGATACTTTGATGAGAGTTTAAAATATGTTATGGATTATGATTACTGGATAAGATGCGCAAAAGCAGGGAAAGTCTTAAAATATGTAAACAGGGATCTGTCGATGATGCGCATACACAAAGAAGCCAAAACATATGCGGCAAACAAGGGGATGTTTTTCGAAGCTTTCGGTGTAAGCAGAAAACATGGCGGAGGTAAAATACCAAGATATTATTTTCATTATTCTTTCTGGTATATTTTGAATTCACTGCCGTGGCTGTTTAAATTTTTATTCAACTTAAGAAACAAAGGAAAAATAAAGTAAAATGCAGAAATTGCATGATAATGAACAAGTATTAAAAGAACTAGCAGACAATCAGGGATTGGGTTATAGAGAAAATAAAACAATAAAATATCTTAAGGATATTTTATTTATTTTCTTTCTGATCCTGGTGACGGGTTATCTTATATTACCCAGGACATTTACGAAAATAAATATCAGTATTGGCTCTGTTCCTCTGTATATAACCGAAATTTTTCTCCTGCTCTCGGTTTGCCTGATTATTGCAGTTTTTGCAGCAGACAGGTTTAAAATAAAAAGGATTAATTTTTTTTACTATTTTCTGTTGTTATTTCTGGTACTTATGCTGTCATTATCAATCGGGCTGTACAGCTACAGGGACATTACATATGTTTTAAGACAATCTGCACTGATTTATTATGCTCTTTTTTATTTTGTAGCTTTTTTTCTTTTTGATGATCCTGCCAGAATCAAGTATCTGGTAACCATATTGCTGGTTTCCGGAAATATCACAGCCGGTATTTTTATTATCAATTTCTTAGGTTTTTCAAACGCCGTATTTGGACGGTTTGGCAGTTATATCGCGGGGGGATTCTATTTTACTTTAACCATATCTTTTATTTTAATTTTGAATCTAATCGAACTCCCGAAGAAAAAATGGATCAAAATCTTTCTCTATGCCGATGCGGTAATTCTTCTTATTCTCTCTTTCCTGGAGGATGTCAGAGGAAGCTGGGTCGCCATGTTTCTTGCAGTAGTGTTCTACCTGATAATTTCTGTAAACAAGAAAAAATTTTTACTCAATATTTTAATAATAATCCTTGTAACTGTTATCATTGCGGCATTTGCATTTATCTTTTCACCAAGTATTTTTGAAAATACC
>Ga0172371_10005353_pt1 | contig 19051 bp, 10 predicted proteins | sample Lak12m_FD_114543 | JGI IMG/M metagenome (GOLD analysis project Ga0172371, IMG submission 114543) | Freshwater microbial communities from Kabuno Bay, South-Kivu, Congo - kab_022012_12m | ecosystem: Environmental > Aquatic > Freshwater > Lake | place: Democratic Republic of the Congo: South-Kivu...
GTCAACCGGAAGAATCTTGGAAGTCAGGTGCATGCGTTGGGCGAGTTCCACTACCGATGCCGGTGAGATCAATTCCTGGATGACCCGCACGGCAATCAGGTTGAGCGATTTATTCAATCCAACCCGCAGAGTGGTATTGCCGCCGGTCGACAAATCGTAATTTTTTGGAGCCCAGCGCGTTCCGTCCGGCATGTTTAAAACTACCGGTTGATTGAGCAGTTGGGTCGTGACCGGAAATCCGTTGTCAATGGCCGTCGCAAATACGATGGGCTTGAAAGCCGAACCGGGTTGACGTTTGGCCTGGGTGGCGCGGTTGAATTCCGATTCCTTAAAATCCCGCCCGCCGATCAAAGCCAAGATATGTCCGTTGCCCGGATCGAGCGCGACCAGCGCGCCCTGAACCACCAGGGTAGCCAGCATACTGGGGCTCATCGGAATATTGCCACGGATCATTTCGCGCACCTGCTCGATGGAAATCGTAGTATCTTTGACGAATTCGCGCAGATCGGAGAGATTGTTGAGCAAGCGGCTGTTGAGCAAATTTTGCTGGTAACGTAAATGTTCATTCATAGCCGAGTCGGCGGCCGCCTGGATTTTAGAATCGATCGTCGTGTAAATTGATAAACCGTCGCGATAAATATCGATGCCGAGTTTTTCGTCTTCGCGCTGGAGCCATTGCCGGATGTATTCGACAAAATAGGGCGCCCGGCTGGCCGGCGGTTCCGGTTTGAAGACCTGCAGAGGAGTGTTTTTATACAGGGCATATTCTTCCTCGGTCAGGAAACCGTGTTTATGCATGCGTTGCAGGACCAGATTGCGTCTCTGGTAGGCGCTGATCGGGCGGCGCAGCGGAGAAAACCGCCCGGAATGTTTAATTATCCCGGCCAATAAAGCGCATTCATCCGGGGTTAGTTCATGCGAATTTTTATCGAAATAGCGACTGGCGGCTGCCTGAACTCCATAGGCGCCGTGTCCCATCCAGGAAGAATTGATATACATGGCCGCGATTTCGGATTTAGAGTACATGCGCTCGATCTGGATGGCGGTCAGCAGTTCTTTGATTTTCCGGGCGTAGGTCTTTTCAAAGCCGATCGATTCATACAGCATTCGCGCCAATTGCTGGGTCAGAGTGCTGGCCCCTTCTCTTTTACTGAGCGTGAGTATGTCGATAATCATTGCCCGGCTGAAATCGCGCATACTGACGCCCCAGTGTTTTAAAAAGCGGCTGTCTTCAATGGCAATCACGGCATGGACCATGGCCGGTGGTATCTGATCGATCGGAACGTAAATCCGGCGCTGGGTATATAATTCCTGGAGAATGACCCCATCGGCCGAAAAAATCCGGGTGACCATTTCCGGGTCGACTTTTTGCAGCTGTTCAATCGAAGGCAAGTCTTTGGAATAATACAGTAAAACCAACAATACAATCAGGCCCAAAACGGCATAAACCCCGATCGCACACAAAAAAGCCTTCGGCCAGCTTAGTAATTTCGATTTTTCAGTTGTTTGTCTCATCGGCTGATTGATATTTTAATTTAATGAAACCATGAAAACAAGTTTTAAGACAATCCGGTTCTTTGATTGACTAGTGACGTTTATTGTTCCCCAGCTTGGTAACGATTTGCTCCATCAGAATGGAATATACTTTTTTACTGCTCTCGGCTGCGATCTGAACCTCCTCATGGGTTATCGGGGTGTCGAGTATGCCGGCCGCGAAGTTGGTAACCAGACTAATTCCGAGCACCTGCATTCCCAGCCGTCTGGCCAAAACAGCCTCGGGAACAGTCGACATACCGACGACGGCAGCCCCCATCTGGCGGGCTGCCCGGATTTCGGCGGGGGTTTCGTAACTCGGACCGAGTGTCCAGCAATAAATTCCTTCATGTAAATCAATATTATTCTGACGGGCGATTTGCCTGGTCAAATCAATCAGATCGTCAGAAAACGGCGAACCGGTTTGCAATTGATCCGGCTCAGATAACGCGATCTGGGTAAAACTGATATAATCGGTCAGCAGCACGAAATTGCCCGGCTTAAGGGAAGTATCGATGCCGCCGGCGGCATTCGTCAGGATCAGGTAACGCACACCGAGACGGGCTAAAATTGCGACGTAGAAGGTTATCTCGGAAAGACTGCGGCCTTCATACAGGTGCGTACGTCCCTGGATAGCCAGCAGAGGAGTGCCGCCGATCCGCCCGCTGACGATTTTGCCGGCATGACCGATGACCGTCGAAGGCGGGTAATACGGAATTTCATGATTGTCGATGCTGTCAGTCACCGCAATTTGTTCGGCAAAATATCCCAACCCCGAACCCAGGACTACTGCCACCGGGGCGGCCGGAGCTGACAAGCGTTTCTGTAAATATTGAACGGCTTCGGAAATTTTTACTTGTTCGGATACTTTATTCATACTTTCTAACACACTCTCTTTGTATACTCGGTAAAACCTTTGCAAGTTAGAAACAATAATTCAACTTGGCAATAAAAACCACAGCGGACATCCTTGAATTAACCGGACGGAATGGTTATCTTTACAACGTGAAAAGCGAGTAACTGTTTTGACCACAGATAGTTTTATCGTTAAAAATATCGGCGAATTGGTGACTTTTGATACCCAAAGCCAAACTATGCGGGTGGAGCGGGCCTCTGAAATGGTTGTGAGCGACGGTCTGGTAGCCGCCGTCGGCAAGAATCTGGATTCGCCGGAATTCGCCCGAATCGATGCCGGTGGCGGTCTGGTGACGCCGGGTTTCGTCGATGCTCATACCCACCCGGTTTTTAATGCTACCCGCGAGAAAGAATTTGAAATGCGTCTGATGGGGAAAACTTACCAGGAAATTGCCCGGGCCGGTGGTGGCATCCTCTCCAGCACCCGCAGTTTGAAGGAAATCAGCCCATCCGCTCTGGCTCGTAAAGTCCGCGCCCGGCTGGACGGATTTTTACGGCAGGGCACGACCACAATTGAGGCTAAAAGCGGTTACGCTTTATCGGTCGGTGGTGAGCTGGATTCGTTGCGATTACTAAAGAAATTAGCCCGCCGCCATCCGCTCGACATACGAACGACTTTTCTGGGAGCTCACGATTACCCGCCGGAATACCAAGACGATCATACCGCTTATCTCGATCTGCTGATTGAAAAAATGTTGCCGCAGGTGGTGCGGGAAAACCTAGCGGATTTTTGCGATGTATTTTGTGAAGAAGGCGTTTTCAGCGTGGCCGAATCCCGCCGGGTTCTGGAAGCAGCCAAATTTCTGGGTCTCGGTCTGCGGATTCATGCCGATGAATTCAAACCGATTGGGGGAGTTGACTTAGCCCGCCGACTGGGAGCGGTTTCAGCCGATCATCTGACGGTCGTTACGGAAGAAGGCGTGGCCGCCCTGGTGGAAGGGCAGATCGTGCCGATACTCTTACCGGCCACCACTTTTTTTCTTGGTTCGGATAAATATGCCCCGGCCCGGCGGCTATGGGAAGCCGGTTTGCCGGTTGCCATCGCGACGGATTTCAATCCCGGTAGCTCTATGACGCAGTCGATGGCACTGGTAATCACCCTGGCCTGTCTGAAAATGCACCTGCATCCGATGGAGGCTCTGCAGGCTGCCACGTACAATGCTGCCCGCTCATTAAGGATGGAAAAAACGATCGGAAGTCTGGAGCCCGGCAAACAGGCCGACTTTATTATCTGGAAATTTCCTAATTATCAGGGCATCCCGTATTTCTTGGGATTTCCGGCACTGGCTTCGGTCTGGAAAAACGGCCGATCAGTCTGGCGGGATCCCCGGAGAATATAAAAATTACCCTGAACATTAAAATTTATTTGACAAAGGCCGATAATTTCTCTAAACTTTAGGGCGAGAAATGAGAACAGCGAACTTAGAGGAGGCAGAAATTTGAATAAAAAACGCGCACTTTTATTTGTAATTGTTATCAGTGTTTTATTAATGACTTTCAGCACTTCCGGCTGGGCAAATTCCCGGTTGTTCTCTTCGATTCAGCAAATTTGCACGGCCTACCAGGTGAAATTAAACAGTAGCGATATGAGTTTGGTCACTCACGAAGATGGCAGTAAAGAGTTGACCATTTGCACCGAAAGCGGCCGGAACGATTTTGATCGCATAATGCTGATCGCTTTTTACGCGGCTGGCAAAGCCATAAAGTATCATAAAGAAACGATTAGTCAGGTGACCATTGTTGTTTCGATGGAATACAAGGGTAGCGCCAGTGTAATGGCAACGGCTACCCTGGATGATATCAATAAATATGTTGATGGCAGCTGTTCGTCTTCGGATTTTGTCCGGAAGTTAAAATTCGTTTGAAATAAATTTAAACTCACAAGGAGGCATTCATGGATCCTTTTTCCTGGTCTTATACTCTAATGATGTATCTCAGAGGTATCGGTTGGGCAATCGTGGCCGCGCTCGGTTTCTCGTTCGGCGTAGGTCTGGCCATCAAGGTTTTCGATATGCTCTCGAAAGATATCGACGAATGGGAAGAGATTAAAAAAGGCAATATCGGCGTTGCTCTGATCATCGTATCGTTGATTCTGATGGTCGGCCTGCTGGTTCATAAAGTTATCTGAGCGAAAAGGCAGATGGCTTTTTCGGATGAAGGGCGATGAGTAGCCTTTATCCGGTGTTAGTGCTTTACGGTGACCGCCTGCTATAGAGGGGCGGTCATTGTATATTTGTTCCGCGCTGACATTATAAACCTAACCTGATTTCGGGCGAAAACCTATTTGGCGCTATTTTTATTGTAATCTGTATCAAATTAGTTTGGGACTTTACCAAAGGTTGTTAACCGATCTATTGGTTCCTCAAAATAAATGCCTTATATTTCATAGGTTTTAAATGGTGATTAAAGATGACAAACGAAAAAGAAACCGAAGTTAAAAACATTAGTCGCCGTAATTTCCTGAAAAGACTGGCCGCGGGTGCCGTTTTTACAGTCCCAACCATCCAATCCTTCTCACTATTGGACTCGCAAAGTAGTCATGGTAAGAATTGGTGGACGGGCCACGGTCATCACGGTCATGGTAACATGCCGACTCCACCCCCGCCCAGTGGTTTTTAAGATCGCAATTTCTGACCTCGATCAGCGTCATAGTCAATTAAATCTCTCTCAAAAAATACGCCGGTTTTCCTATCTGGTCTTTTTCAAGCGCATGAGTCAACCAGTATTTATTTTCGATTCCGCTTTATATAAAATTTTCCGAAATGTAATACAACATAGCGATAGCTGGTGTAACGAATATCACTGAATTAACCGGGATTGGGGGGAATTTTTAGTGAATACTACTCGGTTTTGGATTCCGAGGCGATTTTCTTCAATTTCGCTTCGTACTCCACCCGGTGGATGCCTTTCAGATCGTGGGCATGGCCTTGCAGATTGGCTGCGAGGGCCTGGATTTCCCGGCCGGAAAAGCGCACAGCATTGAGAATGTGAGTTTCGAAAGCTTGAAAAGCCAGCGGCGCTACGGTGCGGGTGACATCCGCCAGTACGTTGGCATACTGCCGTATTTCCCACTGAGCGTGTTCGTCCATGCGCAGTTGCAGAAAATGTAACAAATTGTGTAAATCTATCTGCCAGTACCACTGGGTATATAACGAGAGCGGCAGATTAATCCGGGCCAGTTCGCGCGCAATATCTGCTTCAATCAAGGTTTGGTAATCGGCGTAAGCCAACTGCTGACCAATAGTCAGCATCCTGAGAACTTTCTGCCGCAGGTCGGCCGGGACTTCTTCCGGATTTCGCCCCTGACGGTTGTCTTTGCTTTGATATTGAATCGTGGATTCATCTGGCGTGTAAAATTCATCTTCCATTACACTGTAACGGCCGGAAATCTCATTAACCCGGGCGGCCCGATGGCGAATCCATTGCCGGGCTACGAATATTGGCATTTTACAATGAAATGTCAGAACGACCTGTTCTAACGGCGAAGTGTGCTGGTGGCTGATCAGGTAGTCGATCAGGGCTTCGTCTTCACGAACGGATTTGGTCCCTTTCCCGTAAGAAACGCGGGCACTCTGAACGATGCGGCTGTCGCCCCCCATATAATCGACCAGCCGGATAAAACCGCGATCGAGCACTTTAATTTCCTTATCCAGAAGCGCTTCCGCTTCCGGAACCACCACATGCGCCATTTCGATTCTCCTTATTAATTAGCTGCCGGAATTTAAAACAGGCGCTGGCATAACCGCACGTTTTTTATTTGAGGTGTTTGCGACTTTTCCGGATTGCCTGCTTGTTAATCAGGTCGCTCCCGTCGTAAATTCTGCGCCGTGGAATTGAATATTCGTAATTTTTGCATTATCGCTCATATCGACCATGGCAAATCGACCCTGGCCGACCGGATGCTCGAATATACCGGCACCGTCAGCAAGCGCGAAATGAAAGAACAGGTGCTGGATGACATGGACCTGGAGCGCGAACGCGGCATCACGATTAAGTCGCATCCGATCCAGATGAATTATCATTCACCCGACGGTAAAGATTATATCCTGAACCTGATCGACACTCCCGGGCATGTCGATTTTTCGTATGAAGTGTCGCGGAGTCTGGCCGCTTGTGAAGGCGCCTTGCTTTTAGTTGATGCCAGCCAGGGTGTGGAAGCCCAGACGGTCAGCAATGCCTATCTCGCCGTCGAAAACGATCTGACCATTATTCCGGTTATTAATAAAATCGATCTGCCGGGGGCCATGATTCCGGAAGCCAAACATCAAATCGTCGACCTGATCGGTTGCGACGAGAGTGAAATTATCCTCACCAGCGCTAAGAGCGGAGCCGGACTCGAAGAGATTTTTAAAGCGATTATCGCGCGAATTCCGCCGCCTAAATATGAGCCGGCTAAACCGCTGCGGGCCCTGATTTTCGATTCGGTATTCGATTCATTCCGTGGGGCGATTCCGTACGTCCGGGTTTTCGAAGGCGAAGTGCGCCCTGAAGACTGGATTCGTTTTTTTGCGAAAAATTCCAGCCACGAAGTCTCGGAAGTTGGCGTTTTCAAAATGCAAAGACAGAAAGCCGATAGACTCAGCTCCGGCGACGTCGGCTATCTGGTCGCCGGCGTCAAAGACATTTCCAATATAAAAGTCGGTGACACGATTACCCTGAAAAATAATCCGGCAACCGAACCGTGGCCGGGCTATCGCGTCATCAAACCAATGGTTTTCAGCGGCATGTATCCGGTGGCGACGGAAGATTTTGAGGATTTACGCTCCTCACTGGAAAAAATGAAACTCAATGATTCCAGCCTGCTGTACGAAGCAGAAACTTCGACCGCCCTCGGTTTTGGATTCCGTTGCGGTTATCTCGGACTCCTGCACATGGAGATCGTCCAGGAACGCCTGGAACGCGAGTTCAACCTGAACCTGATTACCACCATGCCGAACGTCGAGTACCAGGCGCTTCTGAAATCCGGCGAAATCGTCGCTATCGACAATCCGACCGAAATGCCGGAAATCGGTGATATTGCCGAACTGCGTGAACCTTTCGTGCGGGCGGAGATCATCGTTCCCACGACTTTTCTCGGCAATGTGCTGAAACTCTGCCAGGAAAAGCGCGGCGTTTATAAAACCACCAAATATCTCGATGTAACCAAGGTCCAGATTCAATATGAATTACCTTTGGCGGAAATCATTTTCGATTTCTACGATAAACTGAAATCGGTCTCGCGGGGATATGCTTCCTTCGACTATGAACCAATCGGGTACCGCGCCGGCGACTTGGTCAAAGTCGATATTCTGATCTCCGGCGAACCGGTCGATGCGCTGTCGTTTATCGTCCATCGTGAAAAGGCCTATGCTCACGGCCGGAATCTGTGCGCCAAACTCAAGGAATTGATTCCGCGCCAGATGTTTGAATTAGTAGTGCAGGCTGCCATCGGCGCTAAAGTCATTGCCCGCGAATCGAAAGGCCCGTTGCGGAAGAACGTGACCGCCAAATGCTATGGCGGCGACATTACCCGCAAACGCAAACTGCTCGAAAAGCAGAAGGAAGGTAAAAAGCGCATGAAGCAGGTCGGCCGGGTCGAGGTGCCCCAGGAAGCCTTCTTAGCCGTCCTGAAGATGGAACATTAATTTTAACGACGAATCCGTTGGTTTTTTGATCTCGTTATTTTTCTGAAATGTCGATCCTGAAGTCCTACTGGAATTATTCCAAAAATCCTTTTTACAGCATCATATTTGCCCTGCCTTTACTGCTGGCATACGAGATTATGATGTTCACGTTCAACCATTCCGACATTATCGGATTACGGAATGGCGCTGATGTGCTTTTCCGGCAATTTTTTGGGCTTTTCAACGTCTATGGATTTTACGTGGTCGGGCTGGTGGTAATTCTGGCTCTGATGGTTGCCTATCATTTTAATTTCAAACGCAGTCAGCGGCCGCAATTTGAGGCGCGCTTTTTTATCCTGATGTTTCTGGAAAGCTGCCTGTACGCGATCATTATGTACTTCGGAGTGACCAGGGTTGGCAGTGTTCTGATGTTGTCTGGCAACGGGCAAACCATGCGCGAAATGGTTGTGCTGGCATTAGGCGCCGGGATTTATGAGGAATTTATTTTCCGGGTCATTTTAATCACCGGTTTTATTTTCTTTTTTAAGGATATTTTAAAAATCAATGAGACGGTTGCAGCTGCAGTCGCCATGATTTGCGCGGCATTTCTGTTTGCGCTCTTTCATTATCTGGGGCCATTCGGCGAGGCGCTTGAATTCCGGTCATTTGCAATTCGCTTTGGCGCCGGGCTATTTTTATCGTTGTTATACGTTTTGCGCGGATATGGTATAACGGCTTACACGCATACTTTTTACGATCTGATTATGATCGTCATATAAAATCGAGAATAGTTTAAAATTTGCAGTGCCAAAGCACCGGCCGCGCCAAATTTCCTAAAATCTAAACATTCCGATCAGATATCTTTGCAAATAGACCGGGATTTCCTGTCAGGATGAAAATTGTATATCGTAGATTTCAAATTGAACAATAACCGCAACCGGCAGATATGCAGCAAAAGGCAATCATGTAATGCATGTTAATCTCGTCGATAATAGTGCGGAGAGACGGGGATTCGAACCCCGGATACCGCTTTTGGCAGTATAACTGCTTAGCAGGCAGCTGCCTTCAGCCACTCGGCCATCTCTCCAGTTTGAATCACAATTGATAAAAACCGGGTGAATTTATTGAAATAATTCCTTAAATTCAAATCTCAATTTGGAGGTGTATATGAGTTCTTTAGTTATTTCGCACAGATTTTTTGAGTGCGTTGACCAATACCCGGATAAGCCGGCCCTGTTATCCAAAGTGGCTGGTCAGTATCGTCCGATCCGGTATCGCGAATTAGGTGAAATTATCAAGGCGGTTGCTTTAGTGCTGGATTCCTGGGGCGTCCGTAAGGGCGACCGCGTGGCGATTCTATCGGATAATCGGGAAGAATGGATCATATCGGAAATGGCGAATCAATCGATCGGGGCTGTTTCGGTTCCCATCTATCCGACTTTGATCGCCTCCCAGGTCGAAGAACTGCTCAAGCATTCTGAGCCGAAAGTGCTATTCATTGCCAATTCCATCTTACTCAGGAAAGTTCTGACGACGGAATATTCGTTTGAACATATCGTCATTTTCGACGCCGATTCTGACCTGCCGCAGGCCATGCCGTTAGCGGATATGCGCGAAACCGGACGCAAGATGAATGAAGCCGATCCGGCAACCTTCCCGCAGCTTTTAAAAGCCATCACGCCTGAAGATATCGCCTGCATTAATTACACTTCCGGCACAACCGGAATGCCCAAAGGAGTGCTATTAACGCATCAGAATTTCGTTAAGGATGTCATGAACAGTGTCGGGATCATGCAAATTGTCCCCGAAGATCGCTTTCTGTCATTTTTACCACTCAGCCATGTTCTCGAACGCATGGGCGGCTATTATGTCCCCATGTTGAACGGCTGCACGATCGGTTTCGCTGAAAGCATCGAAAAAGTTCTGGAAAACATGGCAGAGGTGCAGCCGACCATTTTAGTCAGCGTACCACGCCTGTTCGAGAAAATCTATGCCACGGTCATGTCCGGAATTGAATCCGGCTCCTGGCTCAAGAAGAAGATATTTTTCGCGGCGTTGAAAGCCGGTCGCGCTCGTATGTTCGCCTATGTTAACGGTACTTCGCTGACCGGCTGGCAGAAAAGAAAAATTAAAATCGCCGATAAACTGGTTTTCAGCAAACTGCAGAAAAAAACCGGCGGAAAACTTCAGCGGTTTGTTTCCGGCGGCGCTCCGTTATCCAAGGAAATCGCCGAATTTTTATTATCGGCCGGATTGCCGGTTTTGGAGGGCTATGGGCTCACCGAAACCAGTCCGGTAATTACCTTGAACGGGCCGGGAAAAGTCCGGCTGGGATCCGTTGGTATCGCGATCCCTGAAACGGAATTCAAGATTGCCGAAGATAACGAAATTTTAGTGCGCGGTCCGCAGGTCATGAAAGGTTATTACAGAAACGAATCGGCGACCCGTGAAGTGCTCGACGATCAAGGCTTTTTACACACCGGCGACATCGGCTATTTTGATGCGGACGGCTTCCTGTTTATTACCGATCGCAAGAAAAATATCCTGATCACGGCCGGCGGCAAAAATGTCGCGCCCCAACCCATCGAAGACGCCATTAAACTCAGTCCGTATATCACGGAGGCGATTCTTTTCGGTGACCGGCGCAGTTATGTGGTCGCGTTGCTGACGCTTGAGCAAAACGCGGTTAAAAAATGGGCGGAGAGCCAGCGCTTAGCCTTCGAATCTTATACGGATTTTATCAAACGCCCGGAATTGATCGCCCTCATCGAAGCCGAAATCGACAAACAGACGGTTCACTTTTCGCGCTTTGAAAAGATTAAGAAATTTCGCATTATTCCGAACGATTTTACAATTGAAACCGGCGAGTTGACGCCATCTTTAAAGGTCAGGAAAAAGGTTGTCGCCGAAAAGTACGCCAACCTGGTCGACGAGATGTACCTGGAACAGAATCCGGGGCAGACGTCGGAATAATTTGACGCCAACCGGTTTAGTTTTTAGTCTGAATCCGGCGTTTTGAATATATCCGGCTCATCGGCCGGCATTGACCCGGCCGGAACAATCGGTCAGAACACCAATTAAATATTTTTATGGGCGAACTAACGATATTGGAGAATTAAGTACGCGTGGATAAATTTACCCGAAATTTAGGATTTTATTGAAGAAGGCAGTTAAAATATCAGTTTTGGGAATTGTCCTGCTGTTTTTTATCCTCAGCGCGGCCGGATTTCTGATCCTGAAAACCGATACCTGGAAAGGAATTTTTCTCGGTTATGTCAACAGTCAATTAACTCAGCGCTTCAATTTACGACTCGAAACGGAGGGCGTTAGCGGAAACATCTTCTATCATCTGAAATTCGACCGGCTTAAACTGACGAATCTGAATCAGACTGAATTGGTTTCGCTGTCAGGTGTGAGTCTGACGTATAATTTAAAGTCATTAATCGGGCGCGAGCATATCGTCAGCCGGTTGCGAATCGATAGTCTCGGTTTCTCCTACCCCGCGGGACTTGATTCATTGCTATCCAGTTTGTCGACCAAAAACGATACTCTCCCGCCGACCGGTTGTTTCGGATTGGAAGATGTGGCGATTAATTATTGGAACGTCGCCGACAGTCGTCACTCCGGGCAAATCCTGTCGGCCGTCGATTCGCTCAAAGGTTCTCTGGCTATCCGGGCCGATACGATTGCAGTCCGAATCTATTCCGTCCGCGGTCATTTACCAGGTATCGACGAACGATATGTTATCAGCGACGCAGATCTCACAATAGTCGGCGATACACTGGCCTTAAAAAATTGCCGTTTGCTTAATCAGGGAACCTGCGCCAATCTGAGCGGCAGTATATTGTTTTCCAAACCTTTAGTCAGCCGGATCGGGATCGATATTGCCGATTTCCGGCCGGGCGAGAAACTTCCCGGACTGGAAAAGATTTTTCAAAAGGACGATAAATTTAATCTCAAAGGACGGATCGAAACTGTTGGCCAATCCATTGCGCTGGATGTGGAGTTTGCCGGTAAATGGCGCGGAAGGGCGCTTACCGAGGGACATATTGCCGGGAAGGTGGAAGGCAGAAAAATCGATTTTTCGGAAGTGACTTTCAAATCCGGGTCAGAGCAGGTTAGAAGCCAAATTACTGGTCAACTCGGTGCGCAACTTACTGCTGAATTGGATTTTAACGGGATCGATACCTATTCATGGGGGCTGTCCACAGCCAATACTGATTTAAAAGGTAACATAGAGGTCAAAATCGATGGGCCCTTCAGTAATCTCAAACAGGTCAGCGCCAAAATAAATCTCCAGGAAAGTAAAATCGCCCCCCTGGATTTCAACCAGATTCAGGGAGAATTAATCTACAAAGACGGATTTCTGGCGATCATTGATACATTTTATTGTGCCCTCGGCGAGACCGATGTGAAAATTGAAGGCGGAGCCGATCTGAAAAGCAATACCCTCGACGCGCGAGCCTATTTTTCCGGAGTAAATGCCGATTTGTTGGCTACGTTTATAAAAACCGATACGCTCGTCGGTTCGGTGGATGGCTTTGTTGAGGCGACCGGCAATCTGACCGGCCCCGATTTACGAGGCTGGTTTAGGGGCGATCACTTCGGTCTGCCCAATTTGAAATTTGAAGAGAGTGTTGCCCGTTTCGGCTTAGTCAATATCCGCGAACAACAATACGGCGATATTTTTGTCGAGGCTACCAACTGTCAAACTAACCTGATTCCGGAAACGGTACCTTTGACTTCGCTGATCGTCCGTTTTGAAGGCGATACGATTGTCGTGCAAATGTTTAAAGCCGTCGGTACGAATCTGGATCTGGAAGTCAGGGGCAGCATCGTGCACTATACTGATTTCAACCTGAACAGTATTAAAATTTCACGGAGTGGTAATGTGCTCCAAAATGTCGATCCGATCTGCTTTTCATGGAAGCAGGATACGATAGCCCTGAGCGCCGTTAAATTCCGGTTGAATGACGGCTCTTTGAAAGTCTCCGGGCGGGCGGTTAAGGGTGAATTACAGGCAGCCCGGATTGAAATTGCCAATCTTTCAATCGAGCCATTTAACGCATTTATTAAAGGCTCGCAGGGCGTGCGCGGCATGCTCGAAGGAGTAGTGGCATTTGAACATAACGGCCGGGGCCCAAATTTTAATGGGGAACTGGATCTGAAAAATGCCCGGCTTATCAGTCAGTCTTTTAAAAATATTCACCTGAAAGGGCGACTGGATTCCCGGCGGATTATGATCGAAAACCTGGCGATTAAGGATAACGAGAATGGGCTTGTCAGCGGACAGGGATTCCTGACCTGCAACCTGAATGCTGAAGATAGGCGGAAGTTTTTAAGCGCTTCGGATTCGGTCGCCCTGGCGCTCACTTTTAATCGTTTCGACCTGGGGGTCGTGAACAGCTATATATTCAAAAATATTAAACTCGATGGAAAAACGTCCGGCCAGATAAACATCTATAATTATCTTGGCGATCCGAAAATGAATTACGATCTGGCGATCGTCGCTCCGATTTTCGATAAACTTACCGGCGACGAGCTGACCGTCAAAGGCATTTACCAGGACGATCGTTTGTCATTAACCGAAGCCACCCTGACGAGTCAATATGGCAACACCCGCGGCCGGGGCTATCTGCCATATGCGGTTAGTTTATTTCCCGGTCGTTTTGTCGTCCTGGAAGACGCGCCGATGAGTATCAATTTTTCCATGAAAACCAGCGAACTCGATTTTCTAAGCGTTTATATGGATGATGTGGAAAGTATCAATGGCGACTTTAATCTGGCCCTGAGTATTTCGGGAACACCGGAGCACCCGATCCGATCCGGCAATTTTTCAGCGAAGAATGCCGTTATTAATGTCGGCGCTCTCGAAAATCCGATTACCGGAATAGCCGGCAGCGCCGTGCTGAAAGACAATGTCATGGAGATCATTTCCTTCACCGGCTACCTGAAGAAACCTCAATCGATGGCCAGCGCTGCGCGCTTCAAGGATAAACTCAAGGCCGCCACCTGGGATGTTTTGTTTCCACCGAAAATCGCCGAGGATCAACCCAATCTGACGATTAGCGGTACAATCGATTTCACCAAATTCTTCCGGCCTGGCTATGACGTTACCCTGAAAGGTGAGGAACTGTATCTCCGTACTCTGTTAGCGGAACAGGAAGGCGTGGTCACCGGGACATTTACGATGACCGGCCGCGATTCGATTATTTACGAGGGCGAGATAGAAGTCGAGGATTTTATTCTCCGGAATGAATTTGCGGGCAGTGACGAAATGATCGAGACCAAAAAACCATCCAAATTTTACTCGGCGGTGAATTTACATCTGATAATTCCCGGTAGTCTCGATCTGAAAAATTCGCAGCTGGACGGTGAACTGGACGGCGAAATGTGGATAATCCGCAACGGCGATGAACCGTACCGCTTTTCCGGAACTCTCGATATTCTCGACGGCAGTTTTTTCTATCTCGGTTGGGAATTTGAGGTCGTCAGAGGTTCGATCAGTTTCGATCCAATCGAATTCAACCCGACCCTGGATATCGAGGCCGAAGTCGATCTGGCGGCCTACGGAATGGCCGATACCACGACCTCTTCGTCGGATGAAAGTGAAATGGTAACCGTCTATTTAACCGGTTATCTGGATAATCCCAGCCTTGAATTCGAGTCGGCTAATTATTCCCAGAGCGACGTTCTGATGTTCCTGGCGCGCGCTCAAAATGTCGGCTCGGAAACTACCGGTCAGGATCAACTATCCGCCAGCGCTGTAAATGTCGTCGGAGCGTGGTTTGAGCGGCAGCTGGAGCGGAAAGTCAGCCAGATTAGCGGACTGGATGATTTTGAACTGCGCACCGGCAGCAATCTGTTATCATCGAATCCCACTACCGATCAATGGAGCGTCGTACTCGGACGCAAATTAGCCCCCAATTTATACGTGAAATATGAACGCACTTTTTCGCTGATCGAACCCAACCAGCAGTTCGGCCTGGAATACCGCCTGAACCGCAACATGTCAATTGCGGGCGACGTTGAGGAAGGCCTGCTCAGTATCAATTATCGCTACAAGTATCGCTATTGAGAATTCTGCCCAGAAATTTTCGGTTATTCCGCCTTACCATAATTGCTGTTTCCTTTCTGTGGGTCGCGACCGTTTATCCGAAAAGCGAATTCCGGGCGACTGAATATTACATCAATAAAATTACCCTGACCGGGAATACACAATTCTCCACCCGCAAACTTACACGGCAGATCAATCTGAAAAAAAAGACCATCTGGCGTTCCCAGACTTTCACCCGGCGCCTGCTCGAACTGGATCGGCTCACACTAGAATCGATCTATATTAAACAGGGCTATCTGTACTGCTCTGTCACAGATTCATTCGTGGTTCATACCAACAATCGCGTTGATGTGTATTTTAAAATTGAAGAAGGCCGCTTATTTAACCTTAAGGAAATTATTGTCCGGGGAGCAGAATCGCTGAGTGAAAAGAAAATTATCAGTCTGCTCGATCATAAAGTCGGCAAACCCTACAATCCGATTCAAATCCGCAATGGCATAAAAAATATCGTTACTGAATATGCCAATATCGGCAAACCCCTAACGACTGTGACGGATTCTCTGGAAGTCAATCATGATATCCGCCTGCTGCTGACCATTCGCGAATCCCGTAATATTCATATTGATCAGGTCACAATCGTCAACAATAAATTGGTAAAGGAAAAACCTATCCGGCGCGAAGTAGTGCTCAAACCGGGCGATTTGTATTCCTTGAAAAAACTCGATCTGTCAAAAAGACATATCTATGAAACCGGACTCTTTTCCGGGGTCAATATCCGTTTGGCAGATGTTGATACGGTACAGAATAAAGTCAATCTTGTCATCGACGTACGTGAACTCGATATGCGTTATCTCAACCTGGATTTCGGTTTGGGCCAGGATCGCGGCCTGACGGAAGGCAACGAACCGTACACCTCGCTGGAAGCTACCGGTGAATGGCTGCATCGCAACATTGCCGGGCGCGGCAGCCGGTTGAGTTTGCAGACCGAAACATCCCTTAATTTGATCGAGAGTCTGACTCAACCGTATCTGGCGGCTGAAATAACCTGGGTGGAGCCGTGGTTGCTGGGATTCCGCTCATCGAATTCTTTTAGTTTGTTTGCCAGGAATCAGGTTTTAGGAACGGATTCTTCTCAGACTAATTATGGGGGTGAGGTCGCCCTGATTTACCAGCCGGAACGGCGCCTTTATCTGAAGATCGGATTTTCGATGCAAACCGTTAAATCCTATTTTCCTCAAAATGCGACTTCGGACCGGGAGCGGGCGATCAGTCTGACATTTAGCCGGGACATCCGCGATAATTTTCTCTTCCCGAAAAATGGTACCTATTTTACGACGACCGGGAAAATCGGCTCAATCATCGGCAGTGCCGATGATTACTACAAAGTCGAAACGACTTTTTGCCAATACCTCAACCTGGTCGGTCCGATTGTATTGGCTTACCGCGGAAAAATCGGCGTGATGAATCCGCTCGTGTCCGGCGAATCAACGCCGCAGTATGAAAAGTTTTATCTCGGCGGCACCTCCAGTCTGCGCGGTTGGAAAGACAGCCGTTTGGTTACGGACGATGGTTCCGTTACCGGTAACCCGGTCGGCAACAACCTCAAAGCTCTGACAACCGCCGAAATTCGTTTTCCGCTATTTTGGCTGCTGGGCGGCGAAATCTTTATCGACGGCGGTAATCTGGTTTCTGACTTTTCTGCATTAGCAAGTATGACATATAGATGGGATGCCGGAATTGGCCTGACCCTTGCTACTCCCTTAGGTCCGATAAGGATTGACTATGCGAAGAAACTTAACACCATCAACGCGGATGAAGAAGACAATCTCTGGCAGATTCAATTCGGAATCCCGTATGCATTCTAAGGAGTTGCGTCATCATGTTGTCAACTGAAAGGTTTACCATCAAAGCCCGGGAAGTCGTCGAGAGTGCTTTCAATATCGCCATGCGATTAGCCAATCAGTCTATCGAGCCGGAACATTTTCTGGATGCGATTTTAACTACACCGGACAATACCGGGCGGCTGATCCTGAATAAATTGATTGGCAATGCCGACGTTTTTAGCCGTGACATAGAAAAACTGTTGGAAGCCTTTCCGAAAATCAGCGGCGGCGGTCAGCCTTACCTGAGCGGCGCGTCCAATAAAATGTGGCAGGCCGCTGAAGATCAGGCCAAACAATTTCAGGACGAGTATCTCAGCGCTGAACATCTGTTGCTGGGAATCGCTGAAATTGCCGGCGGCGAACTGAAGAAAATTTTAAAACGCAACGGTATTTCCGGCGAAACTATCTTAGCCGCGCTGAAGGAAATTCGCGGAACCCAAATTATTACCGACCAGACGCCCGAAGATAAATACCAGGCGCTGAAAAAATATTGCCGCGATCTCAATGAACTGGCGCGGCGTGGTAAACTCGATCCGGTTATCGGTCGCGAAGACGAAATCCGACGGGTTTTACAGGTTTTAGCGCGGCGCACCAAAAATAATCCGGTGCTGATCGGCGAGCCTGGCGTCGGCAAAACCGCAATCGCCGAAGGTCTGGCACTGCGGATTATTTCGCAGGATGTGCCGGAAGGTTTTCGCAGTAAACGCATCCTGGCGCTCGACATGGGGGCCTTGATCGCGGGAGCGAAATTTCGCGGTGAATTTGAAGACCGTTTAAAGGCCGTCATGCGTGAAATTTCCGAAGCCCAGGGCGGTATCATCCTCTTTATTGACGAAATTCACACCGTGGTCGGGGCTGGCGCGGCCGAAGGCGCCGTCGACGCCTCCAACCTGCTCAAACCGGCTCTGGCACGCGGCGACCTGCGCTGCATCGGAGCCACAACTTTTAACGAATATCGCAAATATATCGAAAAGGACAAGGCGCTCGAACGCCGGTTTCAACCGGTTCAGATTGATGAACCGTCCGTCGAAGATTCGATCTCGATCCTGCGCGGTCTCAAAGAAAGATATGAAATTCACCACGGCATCCGGATCACGGATACGGCTTTGGTGGCGGCGGTGGAATTGTCAAATCGTTATATCACTGACCGGTTTCTGCCTGATAAAGCCATCGACTTGGTGGATGAAGCCGCCAGCCGTCTGCGGCTCGAAATCGATTCGTTGCCGGCGGAACTCGACGAAGTCGAGCGCAAAATCAGCCAGCTCGAAATCGAAAGCCGGGCGCTTGCCAAGGAAAAAGACATCGAGGATTCACATCTCAGGTATACGAAAATCCAGCAGGAACTGGCGCAGTTGAAAGATATTGCCACGGTTTTACGCGCCCGCTGGCAATCCGAAAAACAGCATATCGCCACCATCAGCAATCTGAAACAACAGATCGAGCAGAAAAAAGCCGAAGCCGAAACAGCCGAGCGCGAAGGCAATTGGGAAAAAGCCGCGCAGCTGACTCATGCCGACTTGATTGCACTTAATAAGCATTTGGAAACCGAAAAAGAGAATCTGAAAAAGGTCCAGGCCAAACGAGCGCTTCTCCGCGAGGAAGTAACGGAGGAAGACATTGCCGAAATCGTCTCGAAATGGACTCACATTCCGGTTTCGCGATTGATCGAAGGCGAACGCGCCAAACTTCTGCACATGGAAGCGAAATTGCACGAACGGGTGGTTGGCCAGGATGAAGCCGTCCGCGCCGTTAGCAATGCCGTCCGCCGGGCGCGCGCCGGCCTGCAGGACGAAAATCGTCCGCTGGCGACTTTCATTTTTACCGGTTCGACCGGTGTCGGCAAGACCGAGCTGGCCAAAGCTTTGGCCGAATTTCTGTTCAATGACGAAAACGCCCTGATCCGGATCGATATGTCAGAATACATGGAAAAGCACGCCGTCTCGCGTTTGATCGGCGCGCCGCCCGGATATGTTGGCTACGATGAAGGCGGTCAGCTGACTGAAGCCGTGCGCCGCAAACCTTATGCGGTTGTTTTACTCGACGAAATCGAAAAAGCCCAC
>Ga0172371_10005354_pt1 | contig 19050 bp, 36 predicted proteins | sample Lak12m_FD_114543 | JGI IMG/M metagenome (GOLD analysis project Ga0172371, IMG submission 114543) | Freshwater microbial communities from Kabuno Bay, South-Kivu, Congo - kab_022012_12m | ecosystem: Environmental > Aquatic > Freshwater > Lake | place: Democratic Republic of the Congo: South-Kivu...
ATGACGCAATGGTTTACGCTCTCGTTGTAGAGACCTTGCGAGAGATAGACCTGTGGCTGGGGGATTTCGAGGTTACTCGTGAGTGAAATCTTAGTTTCGTTGGGTGGGCTAGTCTTTGGCGCCATTTTAGGGTGGGCCATTGCTTACTGGCAGCACAAACGGCAGCTAAAGAGCATGGTTGATTCTGGCGCATTCATACGAGCAATGAGGCACAAGCATGAGAAGTGACCGAGTTCAAGTTGGCCAGGTTCTTTATCGAGCTTATGTGGCGAAGTCACCGAGTATTCTCCCAGGAGACTTTGCTTTTGAAGAGTACGAAGTAACGCGGCTGACTGCGCAGGGATTCTGGTACAAGGCCAGGTATTTCTTTAGCGTGGAGCGGTGGGTGTCATTCGCCACCAGAAAAGTTGCCGCCACGAAAGAGGCGGCCATAGTGCAGTTGGCTGCTCGAAAACATAACAACTTATGGTTTGCTAGGCAGAAGTTACGTAGGGCCGAGCGAGAATGGCTCGCCACCCATCCTGGGAAGTCCTTGCCACCACAACCTTTGTCGGAGCGTGACTACTATGACGACTAATAGTGTACTCCTTGAGGTTTACCAGGAAAGGCGGCGGCAGGACGAGAAGTGGGGTGAGCAGAACCATCCTGATGGCACCGGAGAGCACTACCGGCCTGCGGCAATAAGGGCACAGCAGGATTGTGTATTCGCTTTCGAGGATGGTGAAGGCACGTATTTCCACATACTCAAGGAGGAGTTCTGGGAAGCGGCGGCTGAGGGAGACAAGGAAAAGCTTCGTGCTGAGCTTCTTCAGGTAGCTGCTGTCGCTGTGGCTTGGGTAGAGAAGATAGATCGAGAGATCAGCTGCGCCCAACCCGGTTGCCCAAACACGCGCACTCAAGGGGAATTCGTTGGGCAATTTTGCCGCCCGTGCTACGAAAAGCGGCTACAGGGGATGGGAGAATGAGCACACTGCGTTACGTTGGCACAGAGAAGGAGTTGCTGATTTTCGAGTTTGGTGCTGCTTCTTTGGACAGGCTGGTAAGTTTCGGTTCCGAGAAGCTCTCAACAGAGTTGGAAAAGAAGATTCTTCGTTGGATGGAGCTTCATCCCGGCCGTACTTGTGCTATCAGGTACATAGATGAGCTGCCTGTTCTTGTGGAACGGCCGTTTGAGCTAAGGAAGTGCTATGAGTTTAAGCAGGAGGTGTGGATCATCGCGCCTGACGGGCCGGAAGACAATGTGGAATACGGTGAATAAGCATGTACTGCCCTAAATGTGGCTCTAGGCTCTACCCAGCAGACGCCGAGATGATGCGTGCAGTCGGTGTTTGCTCTTATTGCGTCAACTTCGACAGCACGCCAGATAAGCGGTATAGGCAAGCTTGGGTGAAGTATCTCCAGGAAAAGCGGCAGAGGGAGACAAGCATATGATCATCGCTGTTGATTTTGACGGAACCTGTGTAGAACACAGGTATCCCGCCATCGGTGCTGAGGTTCCTGGTGTTGTAGACACTCTCAGGGATCTAGTTTCAGCAGGGCATAAGTTAATTCTCTGGACCATGCGTTCCGGGGAAAGATTGACTGAAGCGGTCCTGTGGTTTCAGGATCGCGGGATAGACTTGTGGGACCGGAATCGGAATCCGATGCAAAAGTCGTGGACCTCTTCTCCCAAAGTCTTCGCGCATGTGTACATAGACGATGCAGCTTTTGGCTGCCCCCTAGTACATCCTGACGAAGGGCGGCCTTACGTTAACTGGTGGGCGGTTAGGGAGAAACTTCTTGACAAACACACCGTTTCCTGATATACTCCTATTGTGAGAATGGAGGAACGGATTAAGAGATGGACGAGCGAAGCGTATGCCCGGTGTGCGGGGCTACATTGACAAGCGCCGGAAGCATGACAGGCAAAGGCCCAGCCTATGACCTGTACGAGTGCGGCTACCAGGAATGGTTGCCCAGTATCGTGGAGCACGCCCCCGAGGGCTGGGAGAAGGTACGCTCCGGTTGTTCCCACGCCGAGCGCGTGCTGACGGAGTGCCGCTCCGCGTTGGAGAAGGCAAAGCGGCACCTGGCGGCTGTTCTGCCGATGGCGCAGATGCATTGCCACGGACACGCAGAGGCGGGAGACGCACCGGATACGCGCGACCCACGTTGCGTCTACTGTGCCGGACTCGCAGATGCCGAAGCATTTCTCAAGGGGGAGTAGATGAGCGACCGATGCCCGGTGTGTGGACTCCAGAAGGAGTTTCACACCTACGACCAGACGACGATCTGTGAGATGGCGCGCGACTGTCAAGAGGCTCGCGCCGCGCTGGCGGCGATGACGGCCCGCGCTGAAGGGCTGGAGCACGAGCGGGACGAGTACCGGGTGGCGGGCCTGGAACAGCAGAAAGCGTATCGGGCGGCGTTCGCCCACGCGGAGAGGGCGGAGGCGCAGAGCAAATCTTGGCATCAGCTCGCCGACGAGCATTGGACGCATTGGCAGGACTCCATCGACGCCCGCGACGCGGCCCTTGCCGAGATGGCCGCGCTCAAGGCGGACCTCGGTATTGCCACTGCATGCGCTAACCTCTCCGGTGCGCAATTGCTCATGATTGCAAGCGAGGCGGACGGCGACCCGAAGATTGATGCCTATGACCGTAGAGGTTCCCACTGGACCCCGACGCTTCAGGCCGTGGCGCAGTTGCGGGCCGACCGGGACGCGCTGAGACGCGACATGGAAGCCAAGAGCCAGGGAGCGAACATGATGATCGAGGGGCTGCACGACATGCAGGCCAAGCTGGCCGCCGCCGACGCTGACCGGGCGGAGTTGGTCGAGGCGCTGGCGCAATTCTCTCAGGGATGGTGCCCACCGTGCGATGGCGTTACGTCAACGGTCTACTCGTTGCAGGCCGACGCCCTGCGCCTCCTGGCAAGAGCGGGGCGCGTCCGAATCCTGTTCGACGACGGCGCCACGGTGCGCGCCGAGTGGTGCGACACGAAGGAGGGGGAGTGATGAACGCCAAGCGGAAGAAGTTGCTGGAGATGGTCGCCGAAAGCGACGGCCTGATCATGGAAGCTATCGGGGATGGACTGGTCGAGATCGTGCCCGACACGCAGAACAGGGACCGGCTCGTCGTCACGAGCAAAGGGCGTGAGGCTCTTGCCGTCGAGCACGCCAGACCGGATTACATCGTAGAGGCAACCATTCGGATTGATCCCGAGTTGGTGCGAAAGGCCATGGTGAACGGAGCCAGTGCCGCGCTGAACTCGGCGATATCGAATGCCTTGGCCGAGTGGCGCGTGAATCAGAACGCCCAGGACGCGGTGAGGGCAGCACTGCCCAAGGTCGAGTGGGATACGATGCTGACTGCTGCTGTGGATAGGCTATTGCCTGAATTTGCAAAGAAGGTCGTTGCCAAGGCGGCGGAAGACTTCATCTGCGGCGAGAACGGGCGTCGCCTAGCCCGCACCGTCAGCGACCTGCGCGCGTTGAAGCAGGCGTTCCGTATCCTGTCCGACGCCCGCGCCCTGGACGCGGAGAAGGAGGGAGTATGACGCCTGAGAGACTGGCAGAGATACGGCAGATGTACGCGCAGGCGTCCACCACGGACGCGCTGATGCGCACCCCACGGGATGGATTGCTGGCCGAGGTCTCCCGCCTGACCGCCGAGAACGCCCGGCTACAGGCCGCCCGCGCCGCCACGGGAGGCCAGCATGACCCGCTTTGACGAGATCCGCGTGCCCATCATCCCCGTGGACCCGGCGGCCGACGCCAGGGTGGAGGCGTATATGGCCGAGTTGGAGTCTGGGAGGCCTGAGCCGCGACCGCTGACGCGGAAGGCAGTCACGACCCGCGTACTGCTGGCCCGCCTGGACGCCTGGGAGGCTATCGGGGAGGGCCTGCTGGACGCCGTTGAATCGGCAGTGCCTGTGTCGGAATTTATCGCGCACGTCAATAGTCTCGCCACCGACGTGCGCAAGCTGATGGAGAACTGAATGGCCGTCCGAGCTATCCTGACCACATGGCTTCGTGACCACGGCTACGATGGATTGTGCTACGAGGATTGCGGCTGCGGAGTGGATAACCTCGCGCCGTGCGGGAGTTATTGCATGGACTGCGAGCCGGCCTACCGCATGGAGCCGCCCGACTGGGCCAAGCGCGAGGGAAGCGTGGACTGGTACTCGCCGACGCGGGAATCGGCGGAAGGAGGGGAGGAATGAAGCGGTACAGCCCGGCACCTGACGGCGACATGCTGCCCCTGAGCGACGGCGCCTACGTCCTCTACTCAGACGCCCATGCGGCCATTCGCGCGGCCAAGAGAGAGCAGATGGAAAGTTGCGTCAACGACGCCGACTTGGAGGTTCGCGCCTCCATGAGCAAAGAGGCATTCCATGCGGTGGAGGCCATCATCAAACGCATCCGCGCCCGCTGGGCCGCCGACGACGCGAGGGGGAAGCCATGACCGCCCCCGCCCCGGTGAAGTGGGAGCGCGATAGCGCAGGAGACTGGCATGGGTTCTGTGGCCAGCCACTGGAGATCGAGAGGAGAGGATCGCGTTGGTGGGTGTGGACACTGGCGCATACGTTGTCGTCATCCGGCCGTTGCCGCCGCCTGCGTGACGCCAAGGCGCTTGCTGAGTGCGCGGCGGGGCTGGCGGGGAGGCGGTGATGCCCGGAACGACTGAGCGACGGACCATTCAGGTGGACGCCTACCGCAGCCCAGATGGGCGGCCGGCGTGCGCGGTGGACTTATCCACTGGGCGGGCGTGCCCGTTCCTGCGCGTGACTGGCATGTGCGGAACTAAGGATTGCTGCGCGGTGGTGTTGACCAGCGGATGGAAAGGCGACGGACTGCCCGCGACGTTGAGCCGCGACAAAGAGGGCACCGGCTACCTGCGCCCCGTGGCGGGCTGCCCGGTTTGGCGGTCGTGATGGGGTTCAAGCAGAGCAGAGCAGAGCAGGGCTGGGCAGAGGCGGCTGGTTATAAAGTATCTAGTCAACACAGGCGCGGCATTCCAGGCAGAAAACGCGGCACAGGAGAAAAGTGGTGTGGTGGATTAACTCTAAGCTGTGGAGGAGAGCCAGAGGATGCGTGACGAAAAGCGGCAGAGGGAATTTGAGGCGTTTTGCCACAGCCTGCCTGACATACCAATGGCTGAGTGCCAGGAATGCGGAGCGCCAATCATCGAGGAAGACGTGTTCGATGATGGCACTTGTCGGTATTGCGGTGGGGTAGCGGGTTCCTTGGAAACACAGAAATAGTCTATCGCTGCCTTCCTTGGAAACACGGAAATAGTTAGTCAGCCAGGTGCTCCTCTACACAGGAACGGGCTCTGCTACCCCAAAAAACGCGGCACTGGAGGGTTGGTCCCTACCCCAATAGAGGTATAGAGTCTCCTTAGAAAACGCCCAGAAAAGGCGGCACAGGGAGGCTGCTGATCGGTCTAACCCCTTGTTATTACACACCTACTCACGTCGCCAAAAACGCGGCACGAGGGATGAGTGCCTCTCTACTAAGGAGGATATCGTAGGATAGGAGGGTATAGACGCCTATAGGGGATAGACACTGCCCTAGACCTCTTCAGGTGCGGTTCGTCCACCACGCTCTCTTCAGGTGCAAGATAGGTCCAAACTGAGGTTTCCAAAAAGTGGTGTCTTCTAGGTCCAAACTGAGATTTTCAGGTTTCAAGTAGATGGAGGTAGGAGCCCTCAGTTATCAGTCAATGCTGAGCCTTCTTATGTGCACTCCCTTACAAACACAAATAAGCATCCAGTCCAGTCATTCCTTACAAACACGGTTAAGTATCAAGTCTAGGCACTCCCTTACAAACACGGTTAAGCGTCAGCCGAGCCTCGGCACGGCCTAGATTATGTAGTGGACAACAGTTTCCCGTTCTCATCCCGTTATCGTACCTCGCCTTGGTTGGGTCTCGGCTACAGTGGCGGCCCAGCACCAGTTAGGCAGGAATTGGGCTTCGGCCTAAGCTTCCTTACAAACCCAGTTTTCTGTGGTGCGGTGGAGAACCTTACAAACATAGTTATTTCTTGACTATCAAGAGCATCTATGATACTATATAGATGACAATGAAGTCACATCGGAGGGACCGATGACACGGAGAGTCAGAAAGCAGGTATCAGCGGCCACTATCTTCACAGCCATTATGGGAGGGTTGCTGGCGTACGGTAGCACGCACAGCGGTGCGGTGTTGATCGTCTGTATAACGGCCGGGCTTGGTACGGCCATCTTGGTGGATAGGTGAGGAATGATTCACAAACAGCGTGTCATTGACGCATTCAAGATGGCTCACAAGCATGCAGAGAAACACGGCTCTGTGGAGAGAACGCACGCGCTCTACAGAGAGGCATACTCCACGTTGCGGGGCTACATTCGTGAGGCTCTTCAGGTGCACGGGGAGAAGCCGTTCACGACAGCGTGGGGGTTCTTTCACCTGGCGCTGGCCATCGAGGCAGGGCTGTCTCCTCTCTATGAGACTCCGTATGACTTCTTCTATGACTGGTGGCCGGACTTACCGTGGGACACTGAGCAGAGAGACGAGGTGGTGCGGGCCATTCTCAAGCACCCGCTTTTCAAGGCGGTGGCTAAGCGGTGGGAGGAGTGCTATCACCTTGACATCAAGGCCGAGCTTGAGGGCGGCCTGGGAGTGTAACAGCCATGGAGCAGACGTTCACAACCAAGTATGTAGTCGTGAAGCTCTGGCGCCCTCGTATGAAAGCGCACTGGAGGCTGACCATTTACGACGTTGTGCCTCCTAATGGCGCGCTGTCCTACAGAGAGGAGTTTATCTACCCCGAGCCCTACAAGGTTTCGCGGCGGGAGATTCGGAGTGCCATTCGCCTCTTCTTGAGGTACGGCACGGAGGATGGCTCCACCCCGCCTTTCAGGGTCAATTGGGAGGGTACGCCGTGGGCCATGCCAGAAAATGCTCAATAAAATCAATGGGCTGCGGCTTTGGCCTCTCAGCAAAGGGCACGTAGTGGACAACAGCCATCCATTCTCATCGAGCGCCTGTTTTGAGCTTTTTCTCACTTTTGACAGCAGAGCTTTGGCAGAGTTTCCGCCCGTAGCAGTAAATCCGCTGTGTTTTCAATGGGTTACAAGTGACCTTCTAGGATGCCCTGTGACCACGATTTGCGGAGGGGCGGGTAGGTGGGCACGGGCAAAAAGTCTTAGCTTGGAGGAAAAACGAGGCTCAGACCCTTACAAACACAGTTTTTCATTGACTTTACCTGAGCATCATGATATATTCCTTGATGTAGGATGAGGGGACCAACGGATGGACCGTTGGACCTTGATTCCAAGATGGAGGTGTGAGTCATGGGAAAGAAGAACGGGAACTCGGTGCCCAAGGAGGAGACGGTGCTGAACCCCGCACTGGCCGTCACGGAGAACGCGGCCAAGGAGCCGGCCCCCACGGAGATCAAGGACGAGACGGCCGCCACCCCGCCCGCCAAGGAGGAGAAGCCCGTGACCCCGTTGATCCAGGAGCGGCCCACCCAGTTCGACACCCGCATCCACGAGGCGTTCACGCCGGAGGGCGACCCCAAGGTGAGCCACCGGCTCCTGGTGGATGCTGTGTGGTACGACAAGGCCAAGCCGGTGGACATCGTGCAGTTCGTGTACGACCCGACCGGGACGGCGAGCGGTTGCGGGCACAAGGCGTTCCGGGTGGTGAAGGCCAACGCCATCGGGTACGCCTTTCGCACGTTCAGGACCAGCCCGCCCCGGTTGATGGTGCTGTGCAACGTGGACAGCGCCACCCGGCCCGATGCGCTGAACGGCAAGCTCTACGCCAACCACCAGGGGATCATGGCCTTCGAGTTGAAGGGCACCTGCCGCCGGAACCTGGAGGACGGCAGCATCCTGGCCGAGGACAAGAACGCGGCGGCCAAGTTCCTGGGCACCTACAAGGAGCCGGCCCCCAAGACGGAGCAGGCGGCCACCGGGACCGAGGGCAAGTAGTTCGCTGACCGGGGAGGGCCGGGTGTTGGCCCTCCCCACCTTTCTCCTGTCCTCGCCTTGAAGAAGCGAGGATGGGCTGTGGTGTGAGTGCCCAACCCGCCAGTCAAGACGACTGGTACACGAGGAGGTTCCCATGTCCGAGTCCAAGCTGACCCCGCAGGTCAAGATCATGGTCATGAACAACGAGGAGCGCGGCTACACCATCAAGAACCATGCCGAGTTGGTGGCGGCCGGGCTGCTGAAGGACGGCGGCAAGGACAGCAAGGGCGTCCCGGCCTACAACGTCAAGAAGGCGTACATGGCCAAGCAGTGCGACCAGATGCTGGACGACATGATCGCGGCCGGCTTCGGCGACTTCTCCCTGGTGTAGCCTACCCGCCATCCTCACGGCGGCTCTTCAGTAAGCCTTCCGGTTCGGCCTCAGCCCACAAATCGTGTAGTGGACAATAGCCTCCTCCTTCTCACACTACTAGTCACGTCTTTCTGCGGAAGTTTGGCCTCGGCTGGGCCTCGGCCTCCTGCGCCAGTCTCAGTTGAGCTTCGGCGGAGCGGGAACGGAGGCCCAGGAATCGACGTTCTCTTCTTGACAAACACAAGTAACTATGATATGATACTCTTGTAACAATCGGGAAACGGATTCCCGATAGGAGGATGCGATGGACCTGTGGTTGGAACACCAGATCACGGTGCTGGAGGAGATCCCCGAGGAGAAGACGTTCACGGTGGACAACACTCTGAAGGGGGTGAATCCGCGGACGGTGAGGGGGCACGACCGGGCGGGGCACCTGTTGCTCTCCCGCCCGCCGACCCCCAGGGAGATGGCCTTCGGGATGCGCGAGGCCCCGAAGAACTAGTGTGAAACCGGGGAGTGGGCACTGAGCCCACTCCCCACACCAAGGAGGAGTAGCATGACAGCACAAGAACTCGCCAGGGAGATCGCTAACGCTCGGCGTGACCACCAGATTCGCCTAATCAAGTGCTACGCCGCCTACTCTGATGTGGTGGGGAAGTCCGGGGCCACCTCGGATGAGCGGGGCGCTGCGACGACGCGGCTCACGAACGGCTTCAATGACAGCAACGAGGCGTACCACAAGGTCATCAACGAGTTGATTGACCCGCTGCTGGGGTACTAGCATGCACTGGTACATCGACCTCTTGTTCGCCGTCGGATTCTCGTTGCTCTACATCAACACGGTCCTCGTCTTGTGGGACAAGTACGGAGGTAAGTGATGCTCATCACCGTAACCAAGATCGCCTTCGATGGGCGGCCTCCGGTGACACGCAACACCATCTGCGTGTCTGAGGTGGCCTACTTCGAGATCCGCCGCTTCTTGGGGAAGAAGTGGGTGTACGTGGTTGAGTGTGAGCCCCTCTGCCACTGGCCCATCTCCCACGTCCCCAAAAACGCGGCCTGGAGAGCCTACCCGGATGGCCACATGGAGCTTCACACCGAAGCCTTCAAGCTCGTCTTCAGGGCCGAGCCCGATCCCTCCTAGTTTCTTATTGACAAACACAAGTAACTATGATATACTCCTATGCAGGAAATCGGGAAATGGACTCCCGATAGGAGGACCGCATGGATACTCACAAGACCTGTGCTAAGTGTGGACTTACCCTGAGCCGGGAAGAGGAGAAACGCGTGAAATTCATCCGAATCCCCGTGTGTTTTGGGTGCCTGACCGGGCCGCAGGGAGACTCCCTCCGTAGCTACCTGAACGTGCACGGACTCGTGAACAAGAGGGGCGCGGTGACCTGCTGCGACATCTGCACCACCCGGAAGGCCAAGCAGTGGTGGTACACCTTTTGCAACGAGAACGAGGGTGATTGGCTCTCCGACTTCTGCGGGTAAACTCTCTCTGCTTTAGCTTTTCGCCTCAAACGAATGTAGTGGACAATAGCGGTGCTCTTCTCACTCTCTACGTTTAGTTCTCTAGTCAAGTAGATGCTCGGCATCGGTTGGGCTTCGGCCTCCCGGTTTCCCGGCATGGCATTGGGAAAGGTGGCTTCAGGAATCGACGCTTAGACCCTTACAAACACAAGTATTTCTTTACTTCTCTTAGCACCTATGAGAGAATTGAATCATGGGGCAATGGACGCCCCTGGAGGAGAGAATGGAATACAGGAACGGCCGGCTGAGGATCGAAGGAGAGGGAGAGATGCTGCGTTTTAAGGAGGGGGAGGGCCGCCTCTCCAAGGCGACCCGGAAGAACCTCGCCCGGGTGATGGGGAAGACGGGGTTCTTCGGTTTGGGCTTCTGGAAGGACATCTACATCTTCGCCGTGGCCAAGAGGAACCGTATGAGCGGTAAAACTTGGACGGGCCACACCTTCTTGGTCGTGGGAGAGGACAACGACGGGGAGACCGTGGAATTTTCGAGGAGGGAAACGCGGTACTCCGGGGAGACGCTGCTCTACAAGAACGGGCGCTCCAGGATGAAGCTGAGCCAGCTCATCGGCCGCACTGAGGACGAGACAAGGGCCAAGATGGACGCTTGGTATAAGGGATAGACGGGAAAAGGGCGGCCGGATGGACTCGGCCGCCCTTACCCTCACAAGAGATAGGTATGGATGTAGTGGACAATGGCTGCCCCATTCTCACTCACTCTGCCCGGCTTTCTCGCCTTGTATATGTTCGGTCTCGGCTGGGCATCGGCTGGGCATCGCACCTGAAACAGCGGTTTCAGGAATCGACGCGGAGACCCTTACAAACACAAGTATTTCTTTACTTCTCTTAGTACCTATGAGAGAATCTAGACATGGGAACAATGGACGTTCTCGGAGGAGAGAATGGCGCACAAAGACTGGACCCGGACGGATGAGTGCTGGACCGAGACGGAGATCGCGGAAGCCTTCGAGGAGGAGAACGAGGAGTTCTTCGGGATGCACGAAGAACGCGGCACGGGGGAGCCGGTTGACCCGGACCTGATTGAGGAGTACGACTTCCTGGAGCCCATGGAAGCCGCACACAACTGGCGTTACCGCGAATACCTGATGGACTAGGAGGAAGCCATGGACTTCATCACGCCGATGACTCGCGTGTACCAGTGCCCCCACTGCGGTCTCCACATGAAGGCCGAGGCTACTGGCTCGGGGCTCCTCTACTGCCCCAACCGGGTGGTGGTGTGTGACTTCACCGCGCGCTGGGATGACCCTCGCTGGCAGGAGATGCGCGACCACTACACGGACGAGGACGGCTGCACCGAGAGCCGGCCCCTCTGGGTCTGGATCGACGCGGACGCCTGGGAGGAGGAGTCGGAGACCATTACCGAGTGGTACTAGGCGGGAAAAGGCGGCCGGGATGGACTCGGTCGCCCTTTACCTATAGGAGGACAGTATGATTACTACAAGCTTATTCAAGGTGCTGGACTCTGAAACCGACGAGTGCTACGGGGAGTTTCTGGATTTGCACGAGGCACGGGCGCTACTGCGGGAGCTACGTTTGCAGGGGGTGTTCGTTTGGGCCTGCCCCATGACGGTGGCATGATGACCAGTGACACCACGATAGCCTTGATACTTCTGGGAATCGCGGCACTGGGGTTCGGCCTCTTCATCTACAAGCACCCCACCAACTGGCGCTCCTACTTCTAGCCGCTCTTCAGGTTCGGCCTCAGCCCAAACGAATGTAGTGGACAACAGCCCGGCTCTTCTCACTCGACTCGTCTCGCGGACGCGGCGGTGGGAGCGGAGTCTGGGTTGGGCATCGGCTGAGCGCGCCGCCTACTTCGGCCACCCGGAAAACGGCGGCTAGAAATCGACGCGCACTTATTGACAAACAGGAGTATCTATGATACAATGAGATGCCTTCCAAAAGGACGGAAGGATAGGAGGATCTGCTATGGGAACCCTGAGAATTCGCGCCTGGAATCACGGAGAGGATGACCCCCGCCTGGACATCGTGAAGGAGGGGGAATTGTGGTCCCCCTGTGTGTACATCTTCCGAGACCACCTGGACATCGCCGGCTTTCCGCAGGAGACGGAAGATTTGCCGGATTCCGAGATCCCCACTTCGTATCTGTCTCACCACGGAACCTTCAACAACTGCGAGCAATACTCGGACGGAACGGGGGCACTCTGCTGGGACATTTGCTTCGATGATCGCTCATTTATCATCACCTACCATCCCTAATCCGTAGAACCAAACACCCCACAACATCCGTTCCTACTCATCACGATTTGTTCCGGCCATGCCCGCTTTCTCAGTGTTGCACTTGCCTAGCCTCGGCGCGGCCTCGGCGAACGAATGTAGTGGACAACAGCCTGTGCATTCTCATTCGATCTGCCCCGCTCGGATACCCATTTCGGACTAGGTATTCGGGAATAGGAATATCACTCCCTACTAGGGAATCCATGAAACGAACTGATACACTTTTGACAAAATGACAAACTGACATGACAAAAACGACACTTCAAACGATCGGGCGGGATTTTGATCACCTTGATCACTTTTACCGGGCACCTTGATCACTATCTACAGAATTTACGACGGGGCTGGACGGGGATCTAGACCGATCGATATAGATCCTGACCCTTAACCTCTTGATTTCCTTACATACAGGAAAAACCTTTGACACCATACGGGGCCGGACCTAGAATTCAGATACCCTCAGGAATGACCTGGGGCAACACAAGGGGGATGGATCATGATACCGATTCACTGGGGACGGGGGATTGACCTGGAGAGACTGACTAACTTAGACCAGGAGAGGATCAACTGGATAAGAGGGCGAAGAATCACTTTCATCGATCCTGAGACTATGGACCCGATCATTACCCACATTTTCCACAACGATCCTATTCTCTTGATCAAGAAACACTGGGGTTTTTTCGGGCACCACATCGATTTGGGATACTGGAGATTTCACAACAACCAGAACACTTATTACTTTAACCTCATTATCAGGGAGGGGGAATAATCATGATCATGAATGAGATAGACAAGGGCAAGATTCACGGATTTAACCCGGACGGGACCTTGACCATCAGGATTACAGAAGGATTTGACGAAACGGGAAACCCCAACATCTACAAAAGGGAATTCGGGCAAATCCGGATCTTTGAAACCCCCATTAAGATCAAGATCATTACCATGATCTTCAACCCCAATTCTGAATTCCTTGGACACAAGGAATTCATCGAGGAGACGAAGGAAATTTTCGGAACGGGGAATCGATACTTCAAGAATGATCCTCCCCGGATTATGGGATTGATCAAGACACGGAAAGATAGGAAAGATGAAACCCCAATCAACAGGAACAATGACAAGATCCTGACCGGGACTGAGGGATACGAGATTATCGAGATATCGGGGACGACTGATAGGATCTTGAACAACGGGAAAAAGATCAAGGGAAACGAATTCTACAAGACTGACACCTATCGGACGATCTATAACTATCCCTCGACTGGAGGAATTCCGGAACGATACAAGGGATACACCACGACCGAACGGACCCCGATTGAAACCGAGGAATAACATGACATATTTACCCAACCACATTTACCTGACTATGATTCTCAATCCTGATTTTCCAGACAGGGAGAGGAAAACCATCCGACTAGACTTCGACCCCTCGACTATGGAATACTTTCAAGAGACTAAGATTAAGGGGGAGATCCTACACCTTTCCCTTGACCTAGACCTTACCGACCCTTCTTGACCTTCCTTGACTATTCTTTGACCCCTTAGACAACGATCTAACAATACCCTATACACTGACCGATCCCAAAACCCGACCCACTGCGGACCCCGGACTACCCCCCTCAAACAAAGTTTTGGTTTTGGGGACTTTTTATGTTTGGAGAACTTCAAACAAAGTTTTGGTTTTGGGGGAGTCTTATGTTTGGAGATTTGTCCTACAACAAGTTTGGACTTAGACCCACTCTTAGGTTTGTGGACTTAGACCCACGCATGGCCCAATGGACTTAGACCCACTCTGCTACCGAACCCCACCGTAAGCAGGCGGAACGAACCCGCCGGGGAACCCGCGTGAGACTTCTTTACAAACATGGAATTCTGACGTTCTACTTACTTGACGGTAGGTGCCGACTTGGATAAGGTTGTCCTACGGACAAGCGCCGCCCGAGGCGCCATAAGTGAGACACGCATGACTCTCCCTATCAAGCTGGCTACGCGGTTCTACGTGGCGCGAGATCCTGCCCTCTTCAGGAACGTCTACAACCTGCACATCGCGGTGGCCAACGCGGATGGCTCCTACTGCGTCGCGGAACCGCCGACGATGCGGCGGGTGACAGAGGAAGAAGCTGCTCCTCCGTTCATGGCGCTGACGGTGACAGAGGCCCAGGCGCTGCTAGACGCGCTGTGCGAGGCCGGTCTCAGGCCCACCCAACTGGGCTCCAGCGGAGAACTCGGCGCACTGCGGGCGCACCTGGAGGACATGCGTACACTCGTCTTCAGGAGTAACCATGGCTGACTACCTTCCCACCTGGGTCGGCTGGCTACTGGTTGTCATCTGCGCGCTGGGTGTGGTGGCGGGCTTTGCGGCTCCCTCAGTACACAAGTGGTGGAAGAACCAATGACAACGGTGGCCTGGGATGGCAGAACGCTGGCAGTTGATCGGCGCATCGTTGCTGGCGAGCACTACCGAAGTGGCACCAAGTTTCGCGTCGCCACCGTGGCTGGCGCCAACGTGGTCATGGCTTACACGGGATTTGTGGAGTGCGGCCAGTTGATGATGGACTGGTTTGAAAGTGGCGCCAAAAAGGAGGACTTCCCAGCCTGCCAGCAGGACAAAGACGACTGGGCACGCTTGATCGTTGCGCAGGCCGTGCAGCATTCCTATGGCTGGACCCCGGTGGTCTATTACTACGACAGCTACCCTTCTCGGCAGGACATCGAAGACAGCCACGCGGCCTGGGGCTCTGGCTCAGAGTGCGCCTTGGCGGCCATGTACTGCGGTAAAGATGCCACTGAGGCCGTGGAAATCGCGGCAAGGTTCGTTGCAACCACCGGCAACGGATGGGATGCAGCCACCATGAATAAAGACGGTGAATGGTTGATTTCGCATAAGTTCCATGAGTGACTACCAGCTCGCTGCCACCTCAGAGGCCGCTCAACAAGCTCTAGCGAGACTTCGGCAGACTTACGTTCTCAGCGACGACGAAATCTGGGATCTCACGCTGAAGGTTTATCAGTTTTGCGAGGTCGCTACCGGCGTAAAGCTCTACCCCTATCAAGAAGGCTTCGCCAAGAGAATCATCTACTCCTTGCTATCAGAAGATGGCGAAGAGATAACAGCACTGTACTCCAGACAGAGCGGGAAAACCGAAACTGTGGCGTTTGTGGTCATTCCTTGTTGCGTCCTCCTTCCCAGATTGGCAACTATGCCTCATCTGTGCGAGGACTCCCGCATAACAAAGTTTGCCAAGGGCTTATGGGTGGGCATCTTCGCTCCGCAGTATGAGCAAGTGCGCACGCTTGCATCGCGTATGTCTGCCAATCTAAGAAGCGTACAGATGCGGGAAGTGCTAGCCGATCCTGACATTGATATTGACATTCCAAGAGGCAAGCACAACCTCACCATACAGAACGGTTCGTTTATACAGTCGCACTCCTGTGCTCCCGGCTCTAATATCGAGTCAAAGACCTATCATTTGCTCATTCTCGACGAAGCTCAGGATATAGACGACATCAAAGTTAAAAAAAGCGTGCACCCTATGGGCGCGGCCACGCTGGCTACACTCGTTAAGACCGGCACTTGTACGACACACCGCTCTGATTTCTACGAGGCTACTGAGCGTGGAAGAAAACGGAATCGTGAACTGCCGGCTCTTGGCGTAGCTAACCCAGAGAGAGTACAGACACATTTTGAATCAGACGGTGATAACTGTGCCAAGTACAACGCCCGTTACGCTCTGTACATAGAAAAGGACAAAGAGCGCCTGGGGTTTGACTCCGACGAGTACCGTATGTCCTACCGGCTTCACTGGATTCTGGAACGTGGGACATACATGGCCCCGGAGATTCTCGAAGAGGCCGGCATCAAGCAGCGCGATCACCTGTCCAAGAAGATCATCCGTGGGGGCGACAAAGTAACCACCTCCTTTGATCGTTCCGATTACACATCCACGTCGGATCGTTCGACTGAGAATCAAGTGGCGGCCATTGACGTAGGCCGAGCCAACTCCACCATTGTCACGGTGGCCAAGGTGTGGTGGGATAACCCTCAGCAATTCGGCGATGAGACACGCTACTACACCCACATTCAGAATTGGCTGGAGCTTCAGGGCGATGATCACGAGGCGCAGTATCCAAAGATAGTGGACTTCCTACAGAACTACCGTATCGGCGTGGTGATGGTGGACTCCACCGGAAAGGGCGAGCCGATCTATGATCGTCTGCACTCCTTCTTGGAAGAGTATGACATAGACACCAAGGCGTTCCTATTTTCCGATAGGTCTAAGCATGACGGCTACACCATGCTCTATCAGGAGATCAGAGAGAAGCGCCTGACCTATCCGGCTGGGCCTGGGGCACAGAAGCTTCAGAAATGGCAGCGTTTCTTCAAGCAGATGATAGAGCTTGAGAAGGACTGGCGCGGTAAGTACATGGTCATTCAGGCTCCGAAGTCTTCCAGCTCTAAGACAGAGCGGCCCCACGACGACTATCCTGACAGCTTGATGATGCTGTGTAACCTCGTAAATCAGCGGTACTCTTCCAAGATAGAAGTGGGGGATTCTCCATTCATGACTCGCCGCGCTATGGCCGATACGCTTAAACGCTCAAGATCGTGGTTCCGTGATACAGTGGTAAACAGACGGCAGTTTCCAAAGGGGATCGGACGTAGATGAAGTCATACCCCAAGACCAACGACAAGAACCCTAGACTGGTGTTTGTGCTCTCGCACCCATCTGGGCTACGCTATGTGTTCACCGCCCTAGACTTGCATGCTTTCCAACTCCAGTATAAAGAGCGCCCCCTCCAGATGGCCGTTTACGGAAAGTGTGTGACTACCATTGAAAAGGCCCCGCCGCCAGACGAAAATACCATCTGGGGTCGCATGGCTAGAGGTCTTCGTGGACGCTAAGCTTGAGATCGACACCATCGCTGTCCTGGCGGCCTGCACCACTCTCAGGGTCAGAGGTGCTCTGGCCGTAGGATCGTTGAAAAGTCAATCACCAGAAGACGTTGCGGGGTGGATTCGGGCCATGGTTTCTGCTAGTGTGGGGCGTGAGGTGGTGCGAGAATTGCGCGCACTGGGATGGAAGCGCGAACACGTCTCTCGTAAAGCAAAGTGGGGAGGCATAGATGGCTGACAGAGTGGCACAAAATGTCGGTGGGCGCGGTCTCCCTCGGCGCGAACAGCGGCCCATGAAGAAGTACCTTACGCCTGCGGAATTCCAAGCCGACATCGTGGCTCGCCAGCAGGAGTCTCAAGCCAGGGTGAAGGCGGCCTTCACCGAGGGAGCCAAGAAGGTGCCGGTCATGGGGAATATGGACGGCCTGGATTCGGCGGCCAGGGCACTCGCCAGACGGGAAACGCTCATTGTCGAGACGGACGCCGAGGGCTTCCCCCTCAAGGTAGAAGACCCGGCCAAGCAGCAAACCGAGAACGGGCGTACCAGAGATCCCCGGCAGGCTGGCTATAAGAGCTAACCAACATGCAGAATCCCTTCCGGCTAATCTCTCAGATGTTTCAGGCGACGGACGCCAACTCCATCGCCTCACAGCTAGAGATTCAGCATGCTGTAAGACTCACTCGTTACCAGCGTAACTGGAATTTTTACAAAGGTAATCAGTGGGACTACGCCAGAGGGGAGGATGACCCGTTTGTGACGATCAACTATCTGAAGAAGATTGTCCAGCGGCACATTTCATTTTTTCTTGGCAAGGGCTTCAAGGTTGTTGTTCCAGACTTGCCCGACACCCCGGAAGACGAGTCTACGGCCAGAGAGTTCGTTCGCTCTATGCTGGAGGAGACTTGGCGTAGAAACCGAATCGGGCGCTTTTGCCTAGAGGCGGGGCAAATTGGAGGCATCACGGGTGACGTATTCTGCTTCGTCTCCTGGGAAGCAAACGACCCCATTGAAGACCCGTATGCCAGAGTTGACGTGTTGCCCTCGCAGTTTGTGTTCCCCACATACGGCGGTCCTTATGGCGTGGACCGTAAGAGGATGGAGGCGGTCACTATCGTCTACCCATACTTTGTAGACGCTGGGCAGGTAGATAAGATTACGGGGCTACCGGCCAAGAAGACCGCCATTCGTGTAGAAACGTGGACTAGGGAGAAGCACACGATCTACAACGACGACGGTAAGGGCATCAAAAGTGAAGAGCCCAACCTATTCGGCGAGATCCCGGTTGTGCACATCGCCAACTATCCCATAGCTGGAGAGGAGTATGGCGAGTCGGATATCGACGCGCTGATCACAATCCAGCGGGAGTTTAATGAGAAGGCCACGGATATCTCGGATGTGGTCAACTACCACGGCTCGCCAATTACTCTTCTCTATGGCATGAAGCTCTCGGCTGTGGAAAAGGGCGCCAATCGTATGTGGGGTATTGAGAACCCTGACGCCAGAGTAGAGAACCTTGAGCTTAAGGGGGACATGGCCCTGTCCAAGGGGTACATGGAGCTTATTCGTAGTTCCCTCCTTGAGCTAGCGGATTTGCCAAAGGATGCGCTGATGGCAGACTCGTCTGGGACGGCGGCCAATATGTCTGGTGTGGCGCTGGCTATGCACTTCCTACCCTTGCTATGGCGGCGTAACGACAAGATTCAGACCTATGGCGAGGGGCTGAGGTTGATCAACCGGCTCATGCTGAAGTACACAGACTTGAAGGACGACAAGTTCCATAAAGAGTTTCGCAAAATTACCGCAGCCAAGTATCGCACAGAGATTGTGTTTCCCGATCCTCTACCAAGGGACGAGTCACTACGACTACAGCAAGTAGAGCGGCGGCTGAAAAACCGCATCGCGTCAAGAAGGCAGGTTTTGGAAGAGGATGGTTTCTCACAGCGTCAAGCGGAGAAGATTCTTCAGGAGGCTGACAAGGATGCTGAGATGGAGGCCAAGCTGGTTCAGATGACCAAGCCGCAGGCCGCCATAGGCCCTAACGGTGAGCAGATG
>Ga0172371_10005355_pt1 | contig 19049 bp, 13 predicted proteins | sample Lak12m_FD_114543 | JGI IMG/M metagenome (GOLD analysis project Ga0172371, IMG submission 114543) | Freshwater microbial communities from Kabuno Bay, South-Kivu, Congo - kab_022012_12m | ecosystem: Environmental > Aquatic > Freshwater > Lake | place: Democratic Republic of the Congo: South-Kivu...
CCGGCCCTCCGCCGGGCGGCAATCGAGGCCCTGGGCGAGACCGCGACGGCAGCCCACGCTGGGCAATTGACCGACCTGTTGCTGCAGGCCCGCGACTCTGAGGAGGCGACCGCCGCGGAAACCGCCCTCGCGACCGTGGTGGCCAGGAGCGACGAGCCGGACGCTTTCGTTCGGACTCTGACCGGCCGTTGGGCTGGGGCGGAACCGGCGGCGAAGCTGGCCCTGTTGGGCGTCCTCCGCCGCCTGGCCGGCAGTCAGGCGCTGGCGACCATCCGCCAGGCACTGGGAGACGCAGACACGGAAGTCCAGGACGCGGCGATTCGCATCCTCAGCGACTGGCCCGACGCCGGCCCCGCGGACGACCTGCTGGACATCGCACGCCACGCGACCAATGAACGGCAGCAGCTGTTGGCGCTGCGGGGATACCTGCGGATGGCGAGCCAGGAAGCGGTGCCCGCCCCTCGCCGCTTGGCGATGGCCAGCGAGGCCCTCCGACTGGCCCGGCGCGACGACGTGCGGCGGTTGGCGTTAAGCGTCCTGGCCCGCGTCCCCAGCGTCCAGGCGCTGGCCGCGGTGCTGTTACTCGATTCGGAGACCGTGAGAGACGAGGCTGCGACCGCGGCCGTGACGATTGCCGAGCAGTTGCCGCCCGGCGATGCAGAGGCGGTCGTCCAGGCGATGGACAAGGTGCTCGACGTCATCCAAGACCCCGAGTTGCGTCGTCGGGCGACGCAGTTGCGGGACAAGGCGGGCCAATGAAACCACCGTAACCCGATGCGTCAGCGAGGATCCTCACCCGCTTCCTCGCTCACGCATCGGGTTACGATGTTTCACACTCCGCTCAAGGTACTCGCGCGAGTCCCTCAAGACACCTCATTTTTTGAGAGCCTGCAGATGTCCGTCAACCATCCAGCCACTCGGCGACGTTTCCTGCAATCGAGTTGCGGGGCGGCCGCAGTCTTGGCTTTGCCCCGCTGGGTCCCCGCCTCAGCCTTGGGCCGCGACGGTACGACGGCGCCCAGCAACCGCATTCAGATGGCCGCCATCGGGCTGGGCTTTGCCTGGCAGATGTTCACCGGCCGCGATGACGTGCGTTACCTGGCGGTCTGCGACGTGCGGCAGGAGCGGCGGGAAGCAGGCCAGGCGTATATCGAGCAGCGGCAAGGTCCCGGCACCTGCGCGGCGTACAACGACTTTCGTGAGGTCCTGTCGCGCGACGATATCGATGCGGTGTACATCGCGACGCCGGACCATTGGCACGCCGTGATCACCGTCGCAGCCGCGCGGGCCGGCAAACACATCTACTGTCAGAAGCCGCTCAGCCGGACCATTGCCGAAGGGCGGGCGGTGGTCGAATCCGTGCGGCGGCACGGGATCGTGTTCCAACACTGAACCCAGCAGCGGCATGATGCGCGGATGCTGTTCGGCTGTGAACTGGTCCTGAACGGGTACATCGGCCAGCTCCAGCATGTCAAGATCGGCAGTCCGGTTGGGATGACGTGCCCGCCGCAAGCTCCGCAGCCCGTTCCGCCCGGCTTGGATTGGGACCTGTGGCTAGGCCCCGCGCCGTGGGCTCCGTTCACCCCATTGCGCATCGCGTCGCATCCCTGGTACCACATTTCCGATTACAGCCTGGGCTACATCGCCGGTTGGGGCGTGCATCACGCGGACAGCGCGATGCAAGGCTCGGGCCTGGACGACGCGGCGGGGCCGATCCAAGTCGACGCGCAGGGCACGTTTCCCGCCGAAGGCCTGTTTGACAACCCGTACCGCTGGAACATGAACTATCGCTTTGCCAACGGCGTGACCTGGAACTGGACGGACACGCCCTCGTGGGAGCCGGTCAAGAACTGGACGGACGCCGTGCGCCACCCGATGGGCATTCGCTTCGAGGGTACCGAAGGCTGGGTCTTCATCTGGCGCGGCGAGGTGGACGCCCATCCCAAGAAGTTGCTGCAAGTCCGGATCGGCCCGCGGGACCGTGTCCGCCTGCGAGACACCCTGCCCGGCGACTTTATCGATTGCGTGCGTCAAGGCCGGCCGACCTGCGCGCCGGTCGAAATCGCCCATCGCGCCACGACGCTGTGCGCGATCGCCGCGATCGGCATGCAGCTGGGCCGGAAAGTGACCTGGGATCCGGCCCGCGAGCAGTTTGTCGCCGACGACGAAGCCAACCGGTTATGCGCCCGGCAGTTGCGGGGACCTTGGACGCTCTGACACCCCGCGTTGGCACCGCGGGGGGCTTTGCGACGCCGCTTGGGAGACTGGCAGCCGAAGTTGGAGAATTTCAAACCGGTCGAAGTGTCCCCCGAGGGCACCGCTGGCAAGACCGGCCACCCCATGTGAAAACATCCCCTTGCTCGGAGCGTGTCTTTCGTGTCCGCGCGTTTTTCGACACCGTGTTTTGCGCACCGGATTGCAGTCTACTGCAACCTGGACTAGAATCGGGTGACTTGAAATCAGACTTCCGTAGGTGTTTGGCTTACCCACTGGGCTGTCGCCCCAGGAGCGTTGTTATGCCGCATGTCACCTCATTCGATCCCGCCCTCAGACTCCTGACCGTGGCCGTGGATGGGCTGTGGACGGAGGACGACGCGAACACGCTGGATACGGAATTCCGGCAGTACTTGCCCCTGGCCAGCAGTCGCAACGTGGCCGTCGATCTGCAAACGGCGGTGCGGTTCGAGGGCACGGAGGCGCGGCGGCGGACCGCGGAGGTATTGCAGACGCACGCCATCTCGCACTTGGCGGTCTACAATGCCCGCCCGGCCGTGCGGATTCTCGTCAAGATCCTGCTGCAACTGACCGCCGCCGCAACCAAGGGCCGCTTCTTCTCCACCCGAGAAGAGGCGATCGCGTGGATTCAGCAAGAAAGGCAAGCCCCGTGAACGGACCATCGATCAAGAACCTGCATGAGCGTCTGAATCGCCTGGAGGACATCCTGGCTTCGGCGGCGGCCATGAAGCTGGACGTCCGCGTGCCGGTCACCGAGGACGACGAACTGGCGTCGACCGAGGAGGCGATCAATGTGCTGCTGGAGGACTTTTCCGCGCTGTTGACCGAACGGCGTCAAGCGGAACGGGAACTGCAGGCCAAGCTGCAGACCATCCAGCGCCAGCAGGACGCCATCAACGAGCTGTCGACGCCGGTCATCAAGGTTTGGGAGGGGTTGCTCGTGCTGCCGATTATCGGCACGCTGGACAGCCAGCGGACGCTGCGGATGATGGAATCCCTGCTGCAGCAGATCGTCGCCACGGGCAGCCGGATGGCGATCCTGGACATCACCGGCGTACCGGTGGTCGACACCATGGTTGCCAACCACCTGATCAAGACCATCACCGCCGCGGGCTTGATGGGCGCCGAGTGCATCCTGTCGGGCATCAGCCCCACGATCGCGCAGACCATTGTGCATCTGGGAATCGACCTGACCGGCATCAAGACCAAGAGCACGATGCAGGAGGCGATGCGGTACGCCATCCGGGCCAACGGCCAGAAGATCGTTACCGTCAAGCCGGTCGAAGACGAGGCCGGTCCCGAGGAGTCACGCGCCGATGAATGAGCCGTCCGTCGTCAGCAAGATTCCGATTATCAAGCTAGGCCGCTATCTGCTGGTCCCGATCCAGGTGGACATGACGGACCACATGGTGGGCGACCTGCAGACCAGCGTGCTGGAGGCGATCGAGCGCACGGGGGCCAAAGGTGTGCTGATCGACATCTCGGTCTTGGAGATGGTGGACTCGTTCATCGGGCGGACGCTGTCCGGCATCGCCCGCATGGCGGCGATCATGGATGCGGCCGTGGTGATCGTCGGCATGCAGCCGGCGGTGGCGATCACCTTGGTCGAACTCGGGCTGGAGATGAAGGGGATCGACTACGCGTTGAATATCGAGAACGGGATGACGCTGCTCAACCAGCGGCTGCGGGAGATCGACCTTTGATTGCGGCTGATCACGAGGAGGTCTTGGAGCGGGTGCCGCTCAAGGCCGAGATCGATATCGTGCACATCCGGCAGCTGGTCCGGCAGCGGGCCAAGCAGTACGGGATGGGGCTGGTCGATCAGACGCGGATCACGACGGCGGCCAGCGAGATCCTCCGCAACATGTACGTCCATGCGGACGGCGGCGAAGCGACGATTTCCGCGGTCTCGGTCCAAGGGCGGCGGGGATTGCTGGTGACGTGCCAGGATCAGGGCCCCGGGATTCCCGACATCCAGCTGGCAATGCAGGACGGCTACAGCACGGCCGACAGCCTGGGGTGCGGCCTGCCGGGCGCCGGACGCTTGGTGGATCGTTTGGAACTGGCTTCCACCGTCGGGAGGGGCACGACCGTCCAATTGTTGAAGTACTTGCCATGACGCCGCATTCCGAGACGATCCCGGTGGAGCATCCCAGCGACGTCCTGGTCTGCCGGCGGCGCGCGGCCCACTTGGCGACCGCCATGCAGTTTCCGCCCGTGCAGGTCGGCGAGGTGGCGATCCTGGTCACCGAGCTGGCGGAGAACGCCCTGCGGCATGGGGGCGGCGGCGAAGTGCGGCTGGCCCGGATCAACGGCGAGCGCGGGTCGGGGATCGAGGTCACGTGCAGCGATCGGGGGCCGGGATTCGACCCGGAAACGGCGTTCGCCGACGGGTTCTCCACGGCCGGTTCGTTGGGCATCGGCCTGGGCGCCGTCCGCCGCCTGGCGGACAGTTGCGAGGTGGAGAACTTGCCTCGGGGCGTCAGGATTACTGCCCGCAAGTGGCTGCCCGCCGCCTCGCCCGGCGCCGCCGCCGGCCCGGCATCCGAATTCGACATCGGCGTCGGCTCGCGTGCGGTCCCCGGCTACGGAGTGAACGGCGACGCATACGCCGTGTGCTATCCTCGTTTGGGCCTGGCTCGCGTCGCGGTGATCGACGGACTGGGGCACGGCGTAGGAGCCCACGAGGCCGCCGTGCACGCCCGCGAGTTGATCGAAACGCGGACGGCCCTGCAACTGGTGCCCCTGTTCCAGGAACTGGATGGGCTGCTCCGCCGCACGCGCGGTGCCGTCGCCGCGGCGGCCGACATCGATCCGGGCTCCGGCCGGATCGCCTTTGTGGGCGTGGGCAACATCGAGGCGACCCTGCTGGGGCCGGAGGGCGCGCAGCAACTGGTTTCGACCAGCGGGATCCTCGGCAATAACACGCGGCGTCTGCGGCAGTTCGAGTATCCCTGGTCTCCGGACAGCTTGCTGGTCCTGTGCTCGGACGGCGTTCGCAGTGCCTGGCGCACGGGCTTGGACAAGCGGCTGTGGGGGGCTCATCCCGATGTCCTGGCCAACGAGATCATCAGCAACTTTACGCGGGAGGCGGACGATGCCACCGTCCTGGGAATCCGGCAGCGCCGGGCGTGAGATCGGCCAACTTCCCCTGCAGTTCGACCCCGACATTGTCCGGGCTCGGAACAGCAGCACCCTGCTCGCGGAACGATTGGCCTTTGACCGCATCGACGCGGTCCGCATCGCGACCGCCGTGTCGGAACTCTCCCGAAACGTGATCGAGCACGGTCATGGCGGCGTGGTCACCTTTCTGGTCACCGAGGCTCCGGCCGAACGCGTCGCCCTGACGATGGTCTTCGAGGACCGCGGGCCGGGAATCCCCGATGTGCAGCGGGTGCTGACGGCGCGGGCCAGCGGCGGACGCGGGCTGGGCATCGGGCTGGCAGGCTCGGCGAACCTGATGGACGAACTGCGGATCGAATCCGGACCCAGCGGAGGCGCGCGGGTGATCGCCGGCAAGATCCGCCGGGTTCCGGGGCGCCTGACGGAGGAGCAAGTGCGGAGCCTGCAAGCCGCGTTCGCCGAACTGCTGCAGCGGTCGGACAACGGCATCGAGCAGACGGTCCGCAAGCAGCACGAACAGCTGCTGCAGGTGCTGGAGGAATTGCGCGGGAAGAACGCGGAGTTGGATGCGGTCAATGCGGAACTGGCCGAGACCAACCGCGGGATCATCGCCTTGAACCGCGACTTGGAGGAAAAGGCCGACGCCCTGCGGCGGGCGAAATCCGAGGCGGAAGAGGCCAGCCAGGCCAAGAGCCGTTTTCTGGCCACGATGAGTCACGAGATCCGCACGCCGATGAACGGCATCCTGAGCATGACCGATTTTCTCCTCGACACGCCGCTGAGCCCCGAACAGCGGGATTATGCCGGGACCCTGCGCGGCTGCGTGTTGGCGCTGCTGGAAGTCATCAACGACATCCTCGACTTTTCCCGCATCGAAGCCGGCCGCCTGGTGCTGGACAGCCAGCCGTTTGAACTCCGCCCGATGCTTGAGGAAATGAACGACAGCCTGGCACTGCGGGCGCATAGCAAAGGCGTCGAGTACGTCTGTCTGGTCGACGAGGACGTGCCCTCGCGGCTGCAGGGGGACGGGGGCCGCCTGCGGCAGATCCTGACCAACTTGATCGGGAACGCGGTCAAGTTCACCGAGCGGGGCGAGATCAGTCTGTACGTCTCGCTGGCCCAACGGCAGGGCGACCAGGTGGTGCTCGCCTGCGAGGTGCGGGACACGGGCCCGGGGATTCCCGCCGACCGGGTTGAGTCGCTGTTCGAGGAGTTCACGCAGTTGGACAACACGACCACGCGCAGGCATGGCGGCACCGGACTGGGGCTGGCGATTGTCAAGCGGCTGGTCACCGCCATGGCGGGACAGGTGACGGTCGCCAGCGAACTGGGGCGGGGCTCGAGTTTTCGCTTCACGGCAACGTTAGGCTGCCTGCCGGACCAGGGGCCGAGGTATCCCCGCAGCGACGAATTGCGAGGCCGGCGAATCCTGCTGGCCGGCTGCTCCGCCACGCACCGCCAGCTGTTGACCGGCCTGCTCGACACCTGGGGCTGCCGGCACGTGGAATTGCCGACGACCGAAGACGTCGTGGGGGCGCTCGTCACTGCCGCCGCCGGCCAGGATCCCTTCGCCGCGGTGGTCCTGGACCAGCATCCGCACGACGCCGAGCGGGAGGCCTTGCCCGCCCGACTCCGCGTCCGCCCATTGTTGCAGTCCGTGCCGGTCCTGTTGGCCGCTTCGGCCGCGGAAATGGGGCACCACCTGGCCGAGTTCCAGGAAATGGGGTTCTGTGGCTGGATCGCCAAACCGATCAAGCCGGGCCAGTTGTGCGAGGTCCTGGTCGCCGCCGTGACGCATCGTCCTGTGCGGCGTGAAGAAAAGGCCGGTCCTCAAATCCGCTGGAACCGCCTGACCGACGAGCGGCGCAAGGCATCCCGGATCCTGGTTGCCGAGGATGATCCCGTCAGCCAACGCGTGGCCGTGCTGCTGCTCGAGCGAATGGGCTTCCAGGTCCAGGCGGTGGGCGATGGGCGGCAAGCCTTGGAGGCCTTGCGGACGAATTCCTACGACGTGGCCTTGCTCGACATCCACATGCCGGAGATGGACGGACTGACGGTCGCCGCCCGCGTCCGAGGCCCCGACTCGGGAGTCGTGAATCCCGCCGTGCCGCTGGTGGCGCTGACCGCCAACGCGATGTCCACCGACCGCGACCGCTGCCTGGAGGCCGGCATGAACGCGCATGTCGCCAAGCCGCTCAGCGCCCAGGCCCTGGCCGACGCCCTCGAATTCTGCCTGGGCGCCAAGTTCCAGCGAGACAATCATGATTTTACCCTGCCATGATTTTGTCTTCCGTGCGCATGGGTCTTCTCGGGAAGGCAAAATCATGGAGGGTAAAATCATGGGGAGCAAATGCAAAGGACCGACGGAAGTACATTTTCCAAAATCCGGGTAAGAAATCTCTTTCCGGTCGCCGGGGTCCTCTTCAACGGAGGCGCCGCGCCCGAGTCCTCATCCGCCGCCCTGTGCGAGTTCGCCGGTTACACGACGGAGTCTCTCCGAAGCGGCGATTTCTTTTCCGTCTGCGAACACGCGCAGCCCTACGCCTCGGCCGTACTTCGTGCCCGTCCGGTCGTAGAGAATCGTCAAGCTTCGGCCGTGGTAGGCCACGCGGTCCAGGCAGAACCAATCCCAGCGTCCCTCGGGAACCAGCGGGTTCACTTCGACGACATGGTCGAGCCGCGGGCGCAAGCCGATCAGTCCGTTGATCACCAGATCGCAGAACGTCGAGTGGTTGTAGTCCTTGCCGCGTTCCTCGCCGCCCTTGCCGGGATCCCACGTTTGGTTCTTCCAATTCTTCAAACGCGTCCGCGAAATCCAGTCGCCGGTCAACGGGTTCAGATTCTCGTCGATCCACGGAATCACGGTGCCGTCAGTTCGTTTCAAGCGGTGCGAGTTCGCGTAAATCCGCAGCACGTCGAAGTAATCCTGGCGAGTCACCACGTCCTGCCGATCGTCATTCAGCAGGTTGGCCAAGGCCGTCAAGGTGATCGACGTCGCGAACGGCCAGCTCGGTCCGTTCCACTGGCATTCGTGCCCTTCGTACGAAATCGCGAACTGGGGATGGCGCCGCTCGGCCGTCGTGGGCCCGAACGGGGCGAAGAAGCCCTCCGGGTCTAAGAGTTGCTTCCAAGCGACCGACTGATCGTCATCGGGGAGGCCGAAATACCAAGGCGTGAAGCCGTGCAGTTCGCGGGCATCGGACAGAACCTGCTGGTCGCGCGGCAGGACTTTGAAGAACTGCGCCTCGGGGTCCCAAAGCTTGGCCAGCACCACTTGCTTGAGCTTCGCGGCCTTGCCGCGATACTCGCTCGCCACGTCGGCTTGGCCTGCCAGATCAGCGATGCGGGCGATCGCCAGCGCATCCCCGTACTGGTAGCTGTTGATCGTAGCGCGGAAGCCCTGATGGCGCGGGTGCAGGGCACCGCTGATGGACACTTCCATGCCGTCGCGATCGTCCACTTGCCAGTACAGACCGCTGGCGTCCAAGCGGTCCTTTTCCCAGCCCTGATAATTGGCAATCAGGTCCGGTAGGAGATCCAGGGGCAAACGCGGGTCGCCGGTCACCGCCGTGCGCTGAAGGATCGAATCGGCAATCCAGAACGAGTAGCTTCGCACCGCGCCGCCTCGCCGCAGCCAGAACGTGCTGTAGTCGTCCAGGTACTGTGGGTCGTGCAGCCAACGTCCTTCGCGGAAGTGGTGCCCGGCCGGACAGTTGATCGTGTTGTGCTTGCCGGCCCAGCCGACCGGCGGCAAGAATTCCGTGATCACAAAGCCGTCCGGCGTTTGCTTGATGTGCTTGCGATAGGTCCACCAGCGAAAGTAATACGTCCGCTCGAGTTCCTTGTCCGGGCATTCCAGCAACGGGATGTTGTCCTTCAGGAACTCCCAGGCGGCCGCGTTGGGGATGTGCTGGGGATACAGTTCGCGATCGTTTCGATTGAACTCGTCGACGTAGTGCCGAAAGCCGTCGGCCTGGAGCGGGCCGGGCGCAAGCGATTCGGCGGAACTGCGGTCGCCGGTTGGCGAGGGGGCCGGGGCCTCGCGCTGCGGGGACTTGTTGTCGAACCCCAGATCCTCGCCTTCGTGGATCGCCAGACCGATCTGCTCGACGCTGCCTCGACGACCGTTGTACCAGAGCAGCCACTTGTGCCCGTCGAAGATGGCGTACGGCTTGTAGCAGGCGTCGTGATCCCATTGATCGATGCCGGGCGAGATGACCGGATTGGCCGGATGCCGCTCCCAGCCGCCGATCCCGTCCCGCGACCGCGCGATCCCGATCTGGACGCGGTGCAAGTCGAAGAAGCCGATGTAGAACATCAGGTACCACTCGCCCCGCCGCACCACCTGACAGGCAGTGACCTTGTGCTGCTCCCAGGGCGACTTGGCATCGGCGGCGAAGACGGGATTGGCGGCATGTTTCGTCCAGGTCAAGCCGTCCGGGCTGGTCGCATAGCCGATGGCGTCCGGTTCGTACTGTTCACCGCCGGAGTACCACATCCGGAACGACTTCGCTTCGGCGTCCCAGATCACGTGAGGGCACATCACGGCGACTTTCTCCCAGGGCACGTCGGCGCTCAGGACCGGCTTGTCGCTCATCCGCTGCCAGGACTTCCCGTCCGTGCTCCTCGCGTAGCCGATCCACGATTTGCCGCGGGCCTGGCCGGTGTACCACAAATGATAGCCGTCGTCGCGTTGAACGAGGACCGGCCGGTTCACATCATCCTCCCAGCCCGTCGCCTTGTCCGGGCCGAGGACGATCTCCGGTTCGGACCACGTCACTCCGTCCGGGCTCTCCACCACCGCGATGCTCTTTTGCGGACGCCAGGAAAAGACCATGCGGTAGGAGTCGCCCAGGCGGAGCACGGAAACGTCGAAGCAGGTCCCGAGCGATCCGCCCAGGACGGGGTTGCCGGGATGTTTCACCCAGCCGGCGCGAGTTGACTGCGCCGAGTCTGCCGCCTGGGCGGCCGAGCCCAGTGCGCCAGCGACTGTCGTTGCCAGGACCAACAAAGCGCGGAAGCGAAGCAGGACGTACATGGTGTGCTCTTCGGGGAACTGAAGGAAGCGGGGGCCAGCGAGTTCGGAAGGACCGCGTGCCGTCAGGGCATGAGCCCTCTCGCCGCTGACGACCCTACTCTAGCCGATCGAGGCAGGTGCGGAAACGGGAAGTCAACCAAGTCAACCAAGTCAACCAAGTAGCGTCCACCAAGTGGGGCGCCGGATCTTGAGATGCCGTTGGCCAGCGGGTACAACAACGGTCCGTGGCGAAGCATGTCTGGGAAGAAGTCGCCGCCGCACGCGGAACTCGCGTGGCGGCAGAGCATGGCGGGAGGTTCTATGACAGGCGCTGGGATGGGAACGTCGTTCGCCTTGGCACTGTGGCTCGGGGCGTCGGCCGCGCTCGCTGCGGAACCGGCTGGGGACGGCGCGGCGACGGACGGCGGAGGACGGATCGTCTTCTCCAGCGATCGGTCCGGCCCGTGGCGGATCTGGAGCGTTCGACCGGACGGATCGGAGCTGCGCGAACTCACCCAAGCCGGGCCCGACGAGCAGGACGTGGATCCCGTCTTCAGTCCGGACGGCAAATCGGTTCTCTTCAGCTCGACTCGCGGCGGAACGGTGGGGATTTGGAAGCTGCCGCTCGATGGCACGCCGCCCACGCGGATCTGCGACGGCGATCAGGGCGAACGGTCGCCCGACGGCAAGCAACTCGCCTTTCGCCGACAGGAGCAGATCTTGGTGCGCGATCTCGCGACCGGCCAGGAACGCCGGCTCAGCCCCGCCGATTGGCCGCATTGCTCCGGGCCGGCTTGGAGCCCGGACGGCATGCGAATCGCGTTCGCTTGCCGCTGGGATGCCGGCAACGCGATCTTCCTGTTGCACGTCGCGGGCGGGGAGCCGACGAAGGTCTACGACCGGCAGGGCGCGTGCGAGCCGCACTGGTCGCCCAACGGGACGCGGATCGTCTACGAAACCGAGACGCACATTGCGACGATCGCCCCCGACGGCACCAAGAACCGGCCCGTGACGTACTTCGGCGGCGTGCAACGCTACGGGCGGTTCAGTCCCGACGGCAAGTCCATTGTCTATTGCCAAGGCGCGTCGGAACGCGGGCCTTGGGAACTGTACATCATTCCGGCGCAAGGCGGCACGCCGGTCCAGCTCACGGAAGGCGACTCGGACATGAACCCGGATTGGCGCTAGGTGACGATGGAATCCAACATGGCCCACACGACCTTATCGCGGATCGTGCTCGGTATTTTCACTCTGGTCCTGGCAGACAGTCTCCCGCCTGGCGAAGCCTGGACGGCCGACTACCAGCCGGGCACGCCGAGCACGTACCTGTTCGATACCGGCTCGCCGTCCCCCACACCCTGGGACGCCCGACAGATGGCCGCCAAGTCCGGCTGGACCGTCGTGCCGGAAGAAAAACTCACGCACTCGTTTCGCGGTGACGTGGTGTTGTTGAACGATCGGTTGATCATCGCGTTGCGTGGCGGCGTCACCGAGGTCTACTGCGAGACGGAGTCCGGCCCGAAACACCGCACCACGCTGTCGCCGCTGGCAGCGTCGGGCAACCAGCCCGAATCAATGCAGACCGTACGGATTCTCGAGAACAACCCCGGGGCCGTCATGCTGGCCGCGAGCTACAAGCTGGCCAGGGGCGGCGTCAGCGAACTGCAGATTCGACTGACGGCGGGCCAATTGATCGCCGAGTTGCAGCCCGGCGACGGTGTCGATCGGCTGCTGGTCCTTTGCCCTGCTCGCTATGTGATTGTCCCCGACTTTTTCGGCGACGACATGGTGTTCGGTCCGGGAGCCTTGACGCGTTCCCGGCTGCGACTGCCCGCCGAGAATTTCTGCCTGGGCCTGGCGGATCGAGGCACCGCCGAAGTGATGTGCGTGTGGCAGTCCAGCCAGCAGCAGGCGGTCGCCGTGCGAGCGACTGCCGGAGGCGTTAAGAAAGACCCGAACGAACGCAGCTCGCCGGACGCGGCGGCTTTCGCCGGCTGGGAGATCCAGGCGGTCCCGGACAAGAAGGTCTGGCTGGCGTGCCTGGAAGGCGAGGATCTCTGGCACGAGCGGGCACTCGCGGCCGACGAAGCTCGCGGCGTGACGACGCTGGATTGGAAGCCGCCTTTTGCGGCCAAATGGCGTGCCGATTTGCTCGCGGGCCAGGCCGCCGCCGAATCTTGGTTCTTCGACGACCCGGAGGCCTCGAAAGAAGACCAGGCGGTAGCCAGCGCCGCCTCGGCCCGGCACACGTGCTGCCTGGATGCCGGCCGTGCCCAGGTGCGTTGGTCTGGCGAGCGGCTGGCGGCGGAGCGAGCATCGTTGCTGCTCTACGCCCTGGACCGAAATCGCCAGACGCCGCTGGCAAGATTCTGCCCGGTCGATGTGCTGAGGAACACGCTGGGCGTCGGACCCTGCGAGTACATCCTGCAGACCGAGGGTTTGGCCACGGAGACGAATCCGACGCCGAACAACGTCATGACGTGGGTCGAAAAGCAGTTCGGCCGTAACCGGCAGAAGAAAGCGGCCGACGAAATCCAAGAGCTGCTCGACCAGATGGTTCTGCACGTCGGGCGGGCCCAGGCGAGGGTCGAGCGGTACGGCAAATTCGCGAAGGAAGTCGACGAACGGTGCGGCCACACGGCAGCCAGCCGGCCGGGAGACGCGGAGCTTGCCGCACTCCAGTCGATCGCCCAGCGTATCGAGCGGGATGTAGCGGCCTTCTCCGGCAAGGCCCCCCCGCCGGCTGAACGCGCCCGGCAACTGGCCGCCCAGGTTGTCGCCTTGATCGACCGCGCAGACAGCCTGGCCGAGTGCGAAAAACTGGGCGCGGAACTTCGCGCGATCGGCGCGAGCGAAGATCGCATGCTGGCCAAGTGCCGCATGGCCAGCCGGTGGTTGAAGGAGTCGGCCGCCATGCTCGCCGAGGACGCCCCGGCCCAGGCGGCGGTCGCCCGCGAGGTCCGGGACCGTGTCCAACAAGTGCTCGAATCCAAGTAGGCTCAGTATCCTCCAGGAACCCCGCCATGTCCTCCCCCGCACCCGCTCGATGCCTAGGGCTGATCGCCCTGGCGTTTCCATTCTCCTTGCTCGTCCAAGGATGGGGCGCCGACAGCGGAACCTCGGCGAACGCTCCGAAAGGTGAGTACATCGCCTATCAGGAAGCCGCTCGCCAGGAGACGTTGGCCGCCGAGGTGAGGCTGTTTGACACGGGCGTTGTCTCGGCGACTCCGCTGGCCGGCGAGGCGATCGGCCAGCGCGCCGGCTGGGTCCAGGTGCCGGAAGACGCGACGGACTACCGCTTCCGCGGCGACGCCGTGATCGCCAACGACCGCTTGGCCATCGTACTCCGCCGGGGCGGGCCGGGAGCAGAACTGTATTCGCTTGCGGCACAACCCGCCGCACTTCGCGCCGTGCTGGCTCCCGCGGACGCGCCGTCCGGCACCGCGGTGTCGGCGCTGGCCATCGCCGAGAATGGGCTCGGCGAGGTCATTGTCGAGGCCGGCTTCCAGTCGGCCGGCGGACCGGCGTCGAGCCTCCGATTCGCCCTGGAGATGGGGCAATTGTACGTGCGGATCGAGCCGTCCGGTTCGCCGCCTGTCGCGGCGCTGAACGTCGAGGCCCCCTGCCGCTTCGTGGTGCTGCCCGATTTCTTTGCCGACGACATTGTCGTGGACGCCGCCACGCTTCCCGTCCCAAGGGCCGAGTTGCCCAGCGAGAACTTCCTGCTGCGGCTCCTGCCGGGTGGGAATGCCATCGTCATGAGCGTCACCAGCTCGCGGGACGAGGACGCCCGCATCGAACTCTCCGGATCGCAAGACCAACCAGATCAGCGTCTAGTCACGCGCAGCTCGCTGGCCTTCGGCCAAGAGGGCAAGATCTTCGTTGCCGTGCTCGAAGCCCCCGGCCTCTGGTACCAGCGGGACGTCGCCAAAAGCGAAGCCCAGCAGACCATTTCGTTGGATTGGAACGCGCCGTTTCCTGCCCAATGGCGAGTGGACTGGAGCCGGCCCGACAACCTGACCGACAGTTGGGAGATGATCGCGCAGCGAAGCGATGGGCAGTACGAGAAATACGGCTGGGCGAACGACCCGAGCACCATTCCCAGCAACCGCCGCCGCTGGACCACGGTTCTGGGAACGTTTTCGTATCCCTGCTGGCTGGACACCGCTGGACGCGGCTATCTCCAGCCGCTGGCCCGCGGCACGCGTTTCGAAGGCCCGGCCTTGATCTACCCGATCAAACGCGTCCGGACGACTCCGCTCGAACAATTCACGGTTGTCGACGTGGTGCGAGCCACGCTCGGCGTCGGTCCGTGCGAGTACATCCTGGACGTCGAGGGGCAAGGCTCGCAGTACAAGGGCCGAGCCACCTGTGCGACCCGGGATTCGCTGGCGGCGATCTACGGCAACCACGAACAGAAACAGCGGCGGCAGGAGATTGAGCAGATCCTGCAAGAGGTCGTCGTGTTCGTCAAGCACATTCGCGGCAGGATTGACGACTACGTGACGTTCGGCCACGATCTGCTGGCGTATCTCGAACAACAGAAGAAGGCTCAGCCCGAGTTGGCGGAGCTGATTTCGCAGCTGGAGACGCTGACCCGATCGATCGACGAGCACGTCCAGGCACGCAGCGCCAGCATCAAGAGCCCCGAGTACGTGATCGAGTTGACCGACAAGTTCCGCCGTACGTTGTTGGACTACGAAGCAGCCGACGCGCTCGAGCGGTGCAACGCCATCACGCATGCCATCGTGGACGTGGGGGGAAACCAGGACGAGCTGGTGGGCGAGTGCCGCATGGTGGTCAAGTCGCTTCGCCAGCGGGCGGGGCTGGCCCTGGCGCAGGAGCCGCGGGCGGCGGAAATCGCCCGGGAAATCCGCCGCCGCAGCCAACTGGTGCTCCGCAACCCCGCCGGACACGAGGGGGCCAGGCACTGACTTTAGAGATTGGAAGGAGATGGGAATGTCGATTCGACCGGCGATCGTTGGGCTGATGCTGCTGGGGGTGGCGGTCGGGGGCTGTCAGCAGGCTTCGCCGCCCGAGCCCCGCCAACCCGCCGCGGCCAGCTCGCCGGCGGCAAATCCGCCTACGCTCACCCCGCCTGCTGCCAACGGGTCGACCGCCAACCGATCTACGGCTGGGGCCGCCACCATTCGCACCAAGAGCGGGATCGAAATGGTGCTCATTCCCGCCGGCGAGTTCCTGATGGGCGACGACCGGGGCGAGGACGACGAGCAGCCGGCGCACACGGTGCGAGTCCGTTCGTTCTACATGGACGTCAGCGAGGTGACTCAGGAGTCGTTCCAAGCGATGCTGGGCCGCAACCCGGCGAAGTGGCAAGACCCGGCGAAGCCCGTCGAGCGGATGAGCTGGTACTTTGCCATCCAGTACTGCAACATGCGGTCTACGCGTGAAGGCTTGCAGCCATGCTACGACCTGCAAACGGGCCATTGCGATTTCACCGCGGACGGATACCGACTGCCGACCGAGGCCGAGTGGGAGTACGCGTGCCGGGCGGGAACCAGCACGCAGTATTCGTTTGGCGACCAGGCCGGCAAGCTGACGGACTTTGCGTGGTTCAAGAAGAACAGCGGCGCCGCCACGCATGCGGTCAAGCAGAAGTCGCCGAACCCGTGGGGCTTGTACGATATGCACGGCAACGTGGCCGAGTGGTGCAACGATCTGTACGCCGACGGGTACGCGGCCGGGCCGGCGCAAGACCCGCAGGGGCCCGAATCCGGCGAGGACCGGGTCTTGCGGGGTGGAAGCTGGAAGACCAGCGAGGACAGCTGCCGCTGCTCGGCCCGCAACTACGAGGCGCCGGGATTGGCGGACGTCTGCTTTGGCTACGAAGCGTACGGATTCCGTTGCGTGCGAACCGCCGCGGAACAAGGCGAACCACGGTAGCGATTGCAGACGATGCCGCAGGCTTGCCCTGCGGAGGCTAGTGTTCTGACGCGAGTCGGGCTCAGACGTACAGAATGCAAAATTGGCCGAGCTGCGTTCGGAACCTGTGGCTGGCACGGACCTCGGCCAATTTTGAATTCTGTACGTCTGAGCCTTGGAGCGGAACAGCGCCCCAGGGCCGAAACCCTTGCCTCGCCGTTTTGTTCTGACGACGCACGATGGCTTCTTGTCCAAGAGGAACTCCGCGGATGTGGCATTCACGCAAGTTTCGAGCGTGTTGGTTCTGTGCCTCGCTGATGCTGACGTGCGGCCGCGCATTTGCGGCCGAGGCGCTGCCGTCGCCGGTCGAGCCGCTGACATACGTGTACGACGCCCGCGAAGCTTCTGTGCCGCCAGCGGCAGGCGCGTGCACGCTGCAGACCTCCGGCTGGTCAATGTTGGAGGAAGGCGATACGCAGCATCGTTTTGACGGCTGCATGGTCATGGCCAACGACAAGCTCGTCGCCGTGCTCCGGCCCACGGCTTCGAGTCTCGAACTCTTCTCGCGCCAGGGCGACCGGGTCCGATTCCTCGCGCGAGTGCAGCCGTTGTGCGACGGGCGCGGCGATGGTGCCCGCACGTCGCTGGCGATTCAGGAGAACACGCCCAGTCTGGTGGCGATTGAGGTCGGCCTGCGGTCGCCAGGCGGCAAGACCGGGCGGATCGTGTATGAATTGACGGTCGGCGCGGCGTTTATCAAGACGACGGCGAGCGAAGGCGTGGACAAGCTGCGGGTCGCGGCCCCCTGCCGGTTCGCCGTGCTGCCCGATTTCTTTGGCGACGACATCGTGGTCGACGCGGCAACCCTCTCGGTTCCCCGGGCGGAGTTGCCCAGCGAGAACTTCCTGCTGTCGATGCTCCCCGGCGGGGATGCGATCCTGATGACGGTTTCCGAGTCGCGCGACAACGACGTCGAAGTCGCCCTGTCCGACGCGTCGCCGCGACAGATTGTGCATGCGGACATCGCTTACGGCAGCAAGCCGCACATCTGGATTGCCGCACTTCAGGACAAGGGGATCTGGCACCAGCAGCCGGTCGAGTTGTCCGACGCCGGCCGCGTGATCGACCTCGATTGGTCCATGCCCTTCGCCGCGTTGTGGCGCGTCGACTGGACCGCGGCCGACAAGCTGAACGAAAGCTGGGAGATGCTGCTGCAGAAGACCGACGGCGAGTACGTCATGCAGGCGTGGTTTGGGCAGGATCCGACCGAAGGCCAGAGCTTCGGCGAGCGGTTCGGCGCCCGCGACTGGAACAAGCCCCAGCGGCGGCGTTGGAATCCAGTGCTCGGCCAGTTCGTGTTCCCCTGCTGGGTCGACAGCGACGGCCGGGGGCATTTGCAGCCCCTGGAGAAACGCCGCTATACCAACGGCGGCGAGGTCTGCAATTTCGCCGGGCCGACGGTCATCTACCCGCTGGACCGGGCGACCGTGCCGCCGTTCAGCACGCCGCTCGACAAACTGACGGTCGTGGATCTGGTCCGCATGACGCTCGGCGTCGGGCCCTGCCAGTACATCCTCGACCTCGAAGGCCAGAAGGGCAACTCGCGCGGGGTGGCCACCTGCTACGCCCGGGATGTCATCAACGCCATCTACAAGGCCGGGACCCAGTTACAGCACGGAGCGGAGATCGAACAGCAGCTCGACGCCGCGGTCGCCTTCATCGGCAACGTGCGGGGGCGGATCGACGAGTACGTCGCGTTTGGCCACGCCATGACCGCGTACCTGACGGAGCAGAGGCAACTCCATCCGCAACATGCCGAGTTCTTGGACGAGTTGCTGATGGTCACCCGACGGCTCGACGAATTCTACGCGGCCGACCGGGAGAAGATTCGCACGCTGGCGTACGCGGCACAGACCGCCGCGGCCTTCCGCAAGAACCTCTTGAACGAAACGAGCAGCGACGCGTTTTCCCGATGTGAGACCCAGATGGCGATCTTCACCTCGATCGGCGGCGCACAAGACGGGCTGGTCGCATCCTGCCGGATGATCGTCAAAACGCTTCGCCAGCGGTCGGGCCTCGCCGTGGCCCAGAATCCCGCGTTGAAAGACATTGCGGCCGAAATCCGCACGCGCACCCAAGCCATCCTGCGAAATCCCACCGGCTACGAAGCCGCGCGGCATTGAGGCAGTGTGTCGCAACGTGACAGGCGTCAATAATATGGCTCGCCGCACCCAACTTGCAATCGATCCCGAAGCGGGACCGCAATTAGACGCGGTCGCTGCCCAGCAACGACTTGGCAGCCTCGCCTGTCCCAAGCAGGCAGCCATCCTGGCCCGTTTCTTCAAGACCGGCCCGGGCCAGTACGGCGAAGGCGACCGGTTCCTGGGCGTCAAGGTTCCGGTCATCCGACAGGTCGCGAAGGAGTTCAAGGGTCTGGCACTTGCCGAGGTCGAGCGTCTGCTTCACTCCGAGCTGCACGAGGAGCGGCTGCTGGCCCTCGTGCTCCTCGTCGGACAGTTCACCCAGGCGGACGACGCGACCAGGAAACGGATCTACGACATCTACCTCGCCAACACATGCCACATCAACAACTGGGACTTGGTGGACATATCGGCCCCGCAGATCGTCGGCGGCCATTTGGAGGACCGGAGCCGCAAGCCGCTGGCCCGTCTGGCAAAATCGACGAGCATCTGGGAGCGACGCATCGCGGTCGTCGCCACGCACTGGTTCATCCGGCACGGGGACTTCGCCGACACGCTCCAGATCGCCGCGCAACTGCTGACGGACAAGC
>Ga0172371_10005356_pt1 | contig 19047 bp, 16 predicted proteins | sample Lak12m_FD_114543 | JGI IMG/M metagenome (GOLD analysis project Ga0172371, IMG submission 114543) | Freshwater microbial communities from Kabuno Bay, South-Kivu, Congo - kab_022012_12m | ecosystem: Environmental > Aquatic > Freshwater > Lake | place: Democratic Republic of the Congo: South-Kivu...
GCCGATTTCTTCGGTTGAATAACATGGAAATTATAAAAAAAATACAGAGCAGGCCGGAAAGAGAAAAAAAGATTTTTTTCTGGATAGCGTTGATTTTGTCCGTGGCGGTTGTCGGATTTTTTTGGATAAAGAGCCTGGGAGCTTCTTTTGAAAAATTCAAAACGGAAGCAGAAAAGATAGATCAGTCGTCAAAAGAAGTTGTTGGCCAAACAAAAAACGAAATTCCGACTTCTCAAGTTGGCGAAGCTATTAATAAATTTAAAGAATTTTTAAAAGACGAAAAAACACAAGAATTTTTACAAGAAAAAACACAAAAATAAATTATGGAGAGTGAAAATGTTCAAAAGAGAGAAATAACCGAAGAGATGAAAGACTCGTATATTGATTATGCGATGTCTGTTATCGTATCCCGCGCCTTGCCTGATGTCAGGGACGGATTAAAGCCGGTCCACAGAAGGATTCTTTACGTTATGCACGAACAGGGGCTTACTCATGCGGCAAAGTTCAGAAAATCGGCGTCGGTTGTCGGTGACACATTGGCAAAATACCATCCTCATGGAGATGCATCTGTCTATGATTCTATGGTAAGAATGGCTCAAAATTTTTCTTTCAGATATCCGTTGGTTGACGGGCAGGGAAATTTTGGAAGTATTGATGGAGACAGCGCTGCGGCCTATCGTTATACTGAGTGCCGGCTTGAAAAGATCGCCGAAGAAATGTTGGTGGACATTGAAAAAAACACGGTTGATTTTATTGATAATTATGACGGAACAAGAAAAGAACCGATTATTCTTCCGACCAAAATTCCCCAATTGCTATTAAACGGTTTGGTTGGTATTGCTGTCGGGATGGCGACCAATATTCCTCCGCACAATTTAGGAGAGCTTTGCGATGCGCTTATATTCTTGATTCAGAATCCAAAAGCGCCGGGCTCGGATTTGTTCCAGTTTGTAAAAGGGCCCGATTTTCCGACTGGCGGTTTTGTTTATGACCAAAAAGGAATGGTAGAGGCCTATTCACAGGGAAAGGGCCCCATAACAATGCGCGGAAAAGCTGAAATTATTGATGATAAAAAATTGCAAATTATAATTTCAGAAATTCCATTTCAGGTTCAAAAATCAGCGTTGGTTGAAAGCATCGCGAATTTAGTGAAAGAGAAAAGAGTGGAGGGGATAAAAGCGATCAGGGACGAATCGGATAAAGACGGAATGAGAGTGGTTATGGATTTATCTGCTGGCGCTTTTCCTCAGAAAATTTTAAATCAACTTTATAAATTTACCGATTTGCAGAAAACGTTTCACATGAATATTTTGGCGTTGGTTGACGGGATACAGCCGCAAGTCCTGTCTTTAAAAAGCGTTTTAGAGTATTTTATTGACCATCGCCGGATTGTTGTAAAAAGAAGAGCTGAATATGATTTGGCGAAGTTTAAAGACAGAGTCCATATTTTGGAAGGATTGAGAAAAGCAATTTTGAAAATTGACGCCGTAATAAAAACAATTAAAGGTTCAAAAACCAAAGAGGATGCGCAGGTGAATTTAATGAAGAAATTCGGGTTTTCCCAGGCGCAGGCGCAAGCGATTCTTCAGTTGCCGTTATCTACTTTGGCCGGACTTGAAAGAAAAAAGATTGAGGAAGAATATGACCAGAAAACAAAAGAAATAAAGGGACTAAACGAACTTTTGAGAGACCCCAAAAAGATTTCAGCAAAAATAATGGAAGAATTAAAAGAGATAAAAGAGAAGTATAAGGACGAAAGAAAAACCAAAATTTTCGTTCAAAAAGTCGGAGAAATATCTGAGGAGGATTTAATCCCACAAGAAGAGATGGTTATTTCTCTTACAGAGGGTGGGTATATAAAGAGAGTTGACCCTACGTCATACAAACTTCAAAAACGCGGAGGCAGGGGGCTTATTGGGGCCTCACAAGAGAAAGAAGACCTTGTTACGCTTTTCCTTTCGGCAATGACGCACGATACCTTGCTTTCGTTTAGCAACAAGGGAAATATTTTTGAAACAAAAGTTTATGAAATTCCAGAAGCCAGCCGTGTCTCAAAAGGGAAATCACTATTTAATTTCTTGGGATTAAGGCAGGAAGAAAAAATAGCCGCGATTGTTCCGATAAGGGCAAAAGGCGCTGAAAAATATTTATTGATGGTCACTTCTCATGGTATAATCAAGAAAACAGCAGTGGACGCCTTTAAAAACATCAGAAAAACGGGAATTTGCGCAATAAAATTGAAAAAAGACGATTCTTTGGCTTTTGTCGGGGCTTGCAACGACGACGATGAAGTCCTTTTGGTCAGTAAGCTTGGCCAGGCCGTGAGGTTCTCACAAAAACTTTTAAGGCCGATGGGCAGAAATGCTTCCGGAATTAAGGGGATGAGGTTGAAAGATGGCGACAATGTTGTCGGAATGGACATAATTAAAGTTTCAAAAGAGAAAAAAACCGGAGAATTAGAAATTTTGGTTGTTTCAGAAAATGGTTTCGGGAAAAGAACAAAATTAAAAGAATACAGAATTCAGAATAGGGGAGGGTCTGGCATCAAAACGTCAAAGGTTACAAAGAAGACGGGAAATATAGTTTGGGCGAAGGTCTTATCGGGAGAAGAAGAAAGTTTAATGACGATTTCTCAGAAAGGCCAGGTGATAAAAGTTGATTTAAAAAACGTTTCTTTGATGGGCAGGTCAACTCAGGGAGTAAGAATAATGAAGCTGGGGGAAAACGAAAAAATAGTTTCTGCCGCCTGTCTTTAAAATTATGACAGAGATATTTCAAAAAGGGACGGGGGGGTTTATAAATCCTCAAAAGATAATTGAAAGTTTTGGAATTTTTTCCGGAATGAAAATCGCTCATTTTGGGTGTGGCCATGGATTTTTTACTCTGCCGATGGCAAAAATGACGGGAAGCGATGGGGTTGTTTATGCTATTGATATACTGGATTCTGCTATTGAGTCAGTGAAATCAAAAGCGACAATGGAGGGAGCTTTTAATATAGAATATATCAAAGGAGATTTAGAGGCGGAAAAGGGCTCGGGGTTGCCGGATTATTCAATAGATCTTGTTTTACTTGCTAATGTTTTGTATCAGACTCCGGGGAAGGCCGAAGTTTTAAAGGAGGCCAGTAGGGTATTGATAAAAGAAGGGTTGCTTATTATTATCGACTGGCTTGAAGATTCATTTTTGGGGCCCGCTCGGGAATCAAGAATCTCAAGAGAAACGTCAAAAAGACTGGCGGAAGCGCAGGGCTTTAGGCTTATCAGAGAATTTTCTGCCGGAGAATATCATTACGGAACCGTAATGGCAAAAATGATGTAATCTAAAATAATAACTAATTAATCCAATAATTTGGTATGTTAGATAAATTGAACTACATTATTATAGGAGTTATAGCGGCGATTATAATTTTTGTTTTGCTTTTGGTAACGGGGGTTATTCCGGGGCTTAGAAGTCCCGATTCTCAAAAATACACTTTGACCGTTTGGGGAAATTTTGATAACAAGGATGCTTTTGATAAAATAATATCCGACTATAAAAAAGTAAACAGAAATTGCGTGATAAAATATATTCAGAAGGATTATTTAGAATACGAGGGTGATTTAGTAAGCGCCTTGGCCAGCGGTCAGGGTCCAGATATTTTTTATATTCATAATTCTTGGCTTCCAAAACATAAAAAGAAAATTGCTCCGATGCCGCAGCTTATTGAGGGTAAAGAAAAGGACTTTAATTATTATATTCCTTATGACTATCAAAATAAAATTTTTGTAGACGTTGCGGCGCAAGACTTTATTGATGACGAAAAAATATACGCAATTCCATTGTATGTTGATACCCTTGCTATTTTTTGGAACAAGGACATTTTTAATAAAGACGGCATTCCAAAGCCTCCACAGACCTGGGAGGAGTTTATTGAGCTTGTTCCGAAGATGACGAAGCTTGATGAAAAAGAAAATATTGTGCAGTCGGCGGTAGCTATGGGGGGGACGTCAGATAATATAAATAGAGCAACCGACATCTTATCGGCATTGATGCTTCAAGGTGGAACCGAGATCGTAGATGTCAAGAGAAAGAAGGTAGTTTTTCAGAATTCGGTAAGAGTCGGAAATAAAGATATTTCTCCCGGGGAACAAGCACTTCAGTTCTATACCGACTTTTCAAATCCGTTGAAGAAAGTTTATACGTGGAATAAAGACATGCATTATTCCATTGATGCATTTTATGAGGGAAAGACAGCGATGATGATAAACTATGCCTATAATATTTCGACAATAAAACAAAAAGCTTCTCGTCTTGATTTTTCCGTTGCTCCGTTTCCACAGCCAGAGAATATAGCCGTGCCAATAACTTATCCAAGTTATTGGGGCGTTACTGTGGCTGCGGCCACAGAGAGACAAAAAGAGGCGTGGGATTTTTTAATGTTTATGTCGCAGGCCGAGAATATGAAAGAATATCTTAAAATTACGAAACATCCAACAGCAAGAAGAGATTTGATTACTTGGCAAAAGGCGGTTAATCCTGAGTTGATTGTATTTTTAGAGCAGGCCCTTACCGCAAAGAGTTGGTACCAACCTGATAATTTAGCGGTTGACCAGATATTTGATGATATGTTAAAATTAGCGATAGAAGGAAAAGAAATAGATAAAATAATAAAGGCGGCCGTTGATAGGCTGAACTTGCTTATAAAATAAGTTGTTATGAAAAAATTTTTTGTGATTTCTCTTGTTTTGTTCGGATCCCTTTTCTCTTTGGGCTTATATGCCTTAACAATAGACAACCCTCTTGCCAGCGACGATGTTTCTGATATAGTAAAGGGAATTTGGAAGTTTGTTTATATGGTAGCGATAGCAATCGTCCCTTTAATGGCTATTGTCGCCGGATTTATGTTTATGACTGCCGGAGGGAATCCTGAGAAAGTTAATCAAGCAAAAAATCTTCTTTTATGGCTGGCGGTTGGAGTAGCTGTTGTATTATTGGCTGGCGGAATAGTTCAACTTATAAGAAAAATAATGGGAGTATAAAAGTTTTAACGCCGAATTTTCGGTTTAAAAGGTCGGGTAATTTTAAAAAGTTAAAAGACGCTTAAAAGAATTCTGATAGTATTCTTTTAGCGGAGATAACTTTTAAATCAAAAAATGAAAAAATATTTATCAATTTTATGCCTAACGGTTTTATTGGCTCCAGTTGGCTTTATATGCTTTGCCGAATCGGTTGAAGGGCCTCCCGACGTCGACGTAAGCGTAATAGATATTATCAAGAATATTGTAAATTGGGTTTTCGCCATATTTCTTGGAATTTCAGCCTTGTTTATTATTTTAGCGGCATTTCAATTTTTGACTGCCGGAGGAAGTGCAGATAAGGTTGCTGAGGCAAGAGATAAGCTTTTATATGCCGCAATAGGTATCGGAGTCGCCGTTTTATCAAGGGCGATTGTTCCGATAGTGAGGAATATCTTGAATTTATAATATCGGTACAATTTCAAATCTGATTTGAAAATTAAAAAACCTTGGCGCGCCGGGGTTTTTTAATTGATATTCAGGTTTTTTGTGGTAAACTAAAAAAATGTTTCTGTCGGAGTGGCGGAATGGCAGACGCGCTAGGTTTAGGACCTAGTGGGGAAACCCGTGAGAGTTCAACTCTCTCCTCCGACACAAAAACAGTTCTTTTAAAAAGGGGGAATAAATGGATAAACAAAAAGTTCTGGATTTGCTTTATAAAACCAACGTAATAATTACAGACGACCATTTTGTCTATTCATCCGGAAAGCATGGCAGGGACTATATTGATAAAACTGCGATTTTTTCACGTCCTCGCACAACCCTTGAGTTTTGTTTTGAAATAGCCAGGCATTTTTCAGGCCGCAAGGTAGACATTGTTTTGGGGCCCGCAGTCGGTGGGGCGATAGTGTCTCAGTGGGTTACATTTGCTCTTAACGTTATGAGGGAGGAGAATGTTTTATCTGTTTTTGCAGACAAAACAGAAGACGGGTTTGTTATAAAGCGCGGTTTTCGCAAGTTACTTTGCGATAAAAATATTTTGTTAGTTGACGATGTTTTGCATACCGGGCGGTCAATTGAGCAGGTTATAAAAGAAGTTCGCAAGTACGGCGTGAATATTGTCGGCCTGGGCGCTTTATTTGACCGTGGAGAAAAAAATATTCAAAACAAATTAGACATTCCAGACTTATTTTCATATATTGATTTGGAGCTAGAGTCTTTTGACGAAGGCAGATGTCCCATGTGCGCAAAAAATATTCCGATTAATGCTGATTTTGGAAAAGGAAAAAAATAGATTATTTATAAAAAACCACTCAAAGAGTGGTTTTTATTTTTTAGGCGGTTGAATTTCAATATCTTATTTAAATTTGGTCTTGCTGTGTTGGTGTTTGAGTCGGTGTTGGTGTCGGGGTCGGGGTCGGCGATTTTTCAACCGGATAAAGTTTTGGTGATTTGTAATTTGAGTAAAATGTTTCTTTTTTTTGAAGTTTATCGCCATACCAAATTTGTCTTTCAAATTTTGCCTTTAGCGATCCGTCTTCTTTTTTGTCATATTCCTCTGGCTTTGTGACGACAACTTTTCTTCCGTCGCTTGTTCCGTAGAGCTCAAATGTTATGACTGTTCCTTTTATTTTTCCTTGAATAAGGATATTTGTCGGAGTATTGTTTTTAAATCTTAGGTCAGGGTGCGGAGGGTAGATTGTTGCGTCAAATCCTTGCGGGCTGTAATAACTAACCGGAAACGCATGCGGATATCTTTCCGTTATCTCAAGCCCGCTATATATTGCCGCCCTAAAAAGAGTTGTTGAAACTTGGCAAATTCCGCCTCCAATCTCCGGAATAGTTTTGTTATTTTTAATCACTAACTCCGGAAGAAAGCCGTTTTTTTCGTCAACCTCTCCAATCGCATTGTTGAAAGAAAATTCCTCATCTTTTTTTATCAGTATCCCTTGAATTTTGGAAAGGCCGATTTTTATATTGATGGTTCTATTTTGCGGCGATCCGGCGAAATTAGACGTTCCCTTGCCAAGTAATGTTATTATTCCAAGGGATTCGGCCGAGGAGGTGGTAATTTCTGGTTTGATTTCATCAAAGATTAGTTCAATTTCAGCACCATCCCTTTTTAAAATTTCCTCAATAATTTTTTTGGAACTTTCTTCAACTTTTAAACTTCTGCCGGGATACCCGGGCGAAAAAGCGGTTGCTTTTTCACCTTCCATTGAAAATTTGGCGTTTTCTGCCGGAACATTGAGAACCGGAAGAAGTTGCGTCAAAAAATCGTTTATTCTGCTTTCGGAGATGGTTGTTTCTAAAATCATTTGGCCATTTTCTTCTGTCGGCAGGAAGGCCATCCATTCTATAATTGTTTCGGCATCAACCTTTCTTTTACCATCTTGGTATGAAAGAAAGTATGGGGCGCCCTTTAAAATTTCTTCTGCAGTCTCTTTTGCCTGTACGGCGCCCGCCTCTTTTATTTTCGGTAAAGCCTCTTTAAATTCAATAATTATCGGGCTTTTGTCTATATAATAAATTCGCTTGTCTATATCAGAGACTAGCTTATCCCTATTAATTATAAAACCCGGTTTTTCGGGGATTATTTCAAGAGAGCCATCTTTTTCATTGAAAATAATTGTAGCATCCTGGGGGATTGTTTCTGATTGCTGAAAGTTATTTTTTAAGAAAGATTCAAATTTTTCCTTGTCAAAATCATATTTAAGTTCCAAGGTTTTTTTAAAAAAAAGAGCGGATATTTGTTCTTTTGCGTCAAAAAAAATATTTCCGTTTTTCCCATAAGAATAGGCGTTTTCTAAGCTTTTATCCAATAGGATATTTACGCCGATGTTTTGTGGCAAGATTCCGATTAGCGTATCATTCCCGTTTTTTAGGGAAAACTCAAAATTGTTCAATTTGCTTTCCATAAGTGATCCCGCCTCTTTTTTGTTTTTTCCTCCGAGGTCAAGTTCCGCGATTTCTATTCCGTAGGGGATTCTTCCGAAATTCAAAATTCCCAGGCCAATTAAAAAAATGGCCATTAAAATGGCCATTGGCAGCGCTACAAAACCAATTCTCTTAAATAGTTTTGGAAAATCCATATAAAACTATGGCCGCTATTCTATGTCTGTTTCAACTTTTATTTTTCTGGTTTTCATCTTTTCCGCTTTCGGCAGTCTGATTGTCAGAACCCCGTCTTTTATTGAGGCCTGGGCTTTCTCGGCGTTTATTTCAACGGGTAATATAATTGACCTTGAAAAAGGTCCCCAATAGCATTCTTGGTAATAATAATTTTCCGGAGCCACTTCTTCTTCTTTTGTCCGTTTTCCCCTGACCGTAACCATATCGTTGGTTATTGAAATATCTAAGTCATCCGAACTTACTCCGGCGATTGTGGATTTTATTATAATGTCCGATTCTGTCTGATAAACATCAATAGCAAGCTGTCCTTCGGACTCCTCCAGTTTGTCTTGAGAAATTTCGTCCCATTCGGCCTGCGATGTTTTCGGAGAAAGATCAATTTCCTGGTCTTCTTCGTAATGCTGAACTTTATCCGGGCTTATTTTTTTTTCTGTTTTCATTGTTCCCGTTAATTTATCAAAAAAAGATTTTGCCATAATGCTTTATAAAATTGTGCAGATTTACAACTAATTACAAATACTTGGAAGCTTTTTTATTTTGTAGATTAAGACCCACAAAAGAGCAGTCATAAAAACAAGAAGCCCTGCCATGGAGATGTATTTTATTGCTCCCGCTGATTTCATTATAGAAAAATCATAGAATCCGTGCAAGAGAGTCACAAAAATTATTCCAAGGATAATTATTAAGAGATTAAATTTGTGCTTATAGTACCCAAAGGCGATAAAACATCCTAAAATTCCGGAAGCTATAACATGCAAAAGGACGGAGGTTATTGTAAAAATAAAACTTATAAGAAGCGCATCCTTGGCGGAGGGAAGGAAGTCCGGTCTTAAAAATTTTAGGAAATTTTCTAAAGTAACAAAACCAAGGGCTGCAATTATCATATAAAGGACTATATCAAATGGTTCGTCGCATTCTTTGTGTCTTAGGGCGGTAAATCTTACGGAAAGATATTTTAGGAATTCTTCAACAAAACCTATGCCTATAAATATATACAATATATAAAATAGCGTTGGGTTTATCCCGTTAAATTTGTGATAAAGAGAGAGGCTCCATTTTTCAAGAAAAATAGAGCCGATTGCGGCAATGATTCCGACCGCAAAAATCCCAAGAATCATTTTTTTTGGTTCCGGTTTCGCGTCGTGCCTTAAATAAAACCCAAGCCAGATTATGCTTGGCAGGGCGGCGAATATCGCGTAAAAAGCATACATAATTTTATTTGGTTTTTAGCCAATTTTCAATCATTAAAGACCGTTTTTTTTCTTGGAGCGGCAAGATTTGATATATCTCTTCGGTTAGAAAAGGAATAAACGGGTGCAACAGTTTAATAGATTCAGAAAGGATGAAAAAAAGAACTTCTTTTGTTTTTTCCGGGTCGCCTTCAAGTATTTGTTTTTTCGCTGTTTCAATGTATTTGTCGCAAAAATTGTGCCAGAAGAAATCGTATGCTTCTTGTAGGGCGACACAAAATTGGTATTTTTCCAGATTTTTTGTAACGCTTCCCGACATTATTTTGAAATCATTCAATATTTTTTTATCGGCTTCGGTTCTCCCCGATATTTTTTCCATTTTTAAGTTATGGGATTGATTCTCTCCGATTTGGCTAAGAACGAATCTTGAGGCATTCCATATTTTATTACAGAATTTTTTCCCGGCGATTATTGATTCTTCTCCGAAGTGTATGTCTTGGTTTCCGGTCTCTTGCCAGACAAGTCCGAACCTTGTCGCATCTGCTCCATATTTTTCAATAAGGTCTATGGGGTCAATTCCCGTGCCCAGAGATTTTGACATTCTTTTTCCGTCTTTTGTCAGAATTGTCGCGGTTATATAAACATCGCTAAATGGTTTCTTTCCGATTAGTTCTTCTCCCGAGAAAACCATTCTCGCAACCCAAAGATTAATGATATCTCTGGCGGTGACCAAAACGTTTGTCGGATAAAATGTTTTGAGGTCCCTTGTTTTTTTGGGCCAGCCCAGAGTTGCGAACGGCCATAAGGCGGAAGAAAACCACGTGTCTAAAACATCGTCAATTCCATCAAGCGGAATTTTATGTCCCCACCAAAGTTGTCGCGAAATACACCAATCTTTTATGTTTTTTAGCCAATCCAAATAAACTTTTTCCCATTTTTTCGGGATAAATTTTATCTTGTCGCTTTCTACGATAGAGATTGCTTTTTTTGCCAGGCGGTCCATTTTTAAAAACCATTGTTTTGACGGAATCGGTTCAATTGTGTGGTCACACCGGTAGCATTTGGATACTCTGTGAGAGTAAGGTTCAATTTTTTCAATCAAGTTTTTATCTTGAAGTTCTTCTATTATTTTTTTTCGGCATTCCAAAACATTTAATCCTTTATATTTTTCTCCGGCTTCTTCCGTCATTTTTCCGTACTCGTTTATAACTTTATGGATTTCCAAGTGATGACGCATTCCCATTTCAGAGTCGGCAAAATCATGGGCGGGAGTTACCTTAACCGCTCCGGTTCCGAATTCCTGGTCCACAAGCCTATCGGCAATTATTGGAATATCGCGGTTTTTAATCGGCAAAATAATCGTCTTGCCGACTGATGATTTATATCTTTTGTCTGAGGGATTAACTGCTACGGCGCTATCTCCCAGCATTGTTTCTGGTCTTGTCGTTGCAACAACAACAAAAGAATCTGAATCCTTCAGCGGATATTTTATGTACCAAAGATTGCCTTGCTCTTCTTTGTATTCCACTTCAAGGTCTGAAAGGCTTGTTTGGCATCTTGGGCACCAATTTATAACTCTCTCTCCTTGGTATATCCAGCCTTTTTTATAATATCTCAAAAATGTTTCTTTTACGGCCTCTTGGTAGTTTTCATCCATCGTGAACCTTGTGCGAGACCAGTCGCATGAGGCGCCAAGTTTTTTTAACTGGTCAAGAATAATGTTTCCGTATTTTTCTTTCCATTCCCAAACTTTTTCAATAAATTTTTCTTTTCCCAAATCGTGTCGGGACATCCCTTCTTTTCTTAGATTTTTTTCAACGACATTTTGAGTGGCGATTCCGGCGTGGTCGGTTCCTGGCAGGAAAAGAGTTTTAAACCCCTGCATTCTTTTGAAGCGAATAATAATATCTTGGATTGTTGTATTTAGGGCGTGTCCCATATGCAAGACGCCCGTAACATTCGGCGGGGGAATTACTATGCTGAAGGGCTTTTTGTGAGACTTCGGGAGATTATCCGGATTAAAAAAACCGCTTTCTTCCCAAAGTTTATAGATTTTTTCCTCAACTTCTTTTGGCTCGTACGCTTTTTGCAATTCCTGCATGATTAATAATTTATACGTTAATTATAGCTGAAAATCTGTTGTTTGCTAACTTATTTTTAGATTTGCTTTTGCGGAAATTTTATCCCAATGGTTTGTTTTCCCCTTTTTATAATTAAAATATCCGGCAATTCCGACCATTGCCGCATTATCTGTTGAAAAGATTTTCTGGGGAAAAATAATGCTGGCTTCGGGATAATTTCTTTGAGCAAACTCCTTTAATTGTCTTTTTAATTCTTCATTTGCTGATACTCCGCCGCCAAGTATTATTGTTTTTGCTTTATGGGCCTTTGCTGCCCTAACGGTTTTTTTAATCAAGACATCAATTATTGCTTGTTGAATTTCTTTGCACATTTTTCTCTTGTAGGAGGTTGTTTTTTTTGTCTCTTTTAAATTTTTGTAGATTATTGCGGTTTTGAGTCCGCTGAAGCTGAAATCAAAATTATTTTGATTTATCATTGGTCGCGGTAGAGATATGGCGGTTTTGTCTTCTTGGTTTATTTTTTTTGCCTCAGCTGAAATAATCGGGCCCCCGGGATAGCCGAGCCCCAGGGCTCGGGCGGCCTTATCAAAACATTCTCCGGCGGCATCGTCTCTTGTTTCCCCGATAATTTTATATTTTCCAAAAACGCTCATTAAAATCAATTGCGTATGACCTCCGCTGGCTATCAGGCAGATAGCGGGAAATAAATGATTTTTTGACTTTTGAGTTTTAAATTTTGAATTTGAGCCGATGAAATTGGCGAATATATGCGCTTCTATGTGGTTGATCGGAATAATCGGAATTTTCCAAAAGAAAGACAGCGATTTTACTATGTTGATTCCGGTCCAAAGACAGGGCTCAAGTCCCGGACCGACAGTAACGGCAATGGCGCTAATTTCCGGTTTTTGGTATTTTTTTAGAAATAATAAAACGTGTTTTAATAATGATGGTTCGCGTTCTAAAATAGAATTTAAGATTTTAAAATTTTTATTATTTTTTTGTATTTTTCGGGTTAAGACTTGTTTTTTTAATAAACCTCCCTTTTTTAGAGCCGCGATTAAAACCGGTATCAGGTTTTTTTGGTGTTCTCTTTTGGCCAAGGTCGGATAAACCCCTCCGTATTTTGAATGCAGTTTTACCTGCGAAGAAATAATATTTGAAATAACGCTAAAGTCAGCATTTTTAACGCTTGGTTTTAAAACCGCAGAATCAAATTTTATTACGGCGGCGCAAGTGTCGTCGCAAGATGTTTCAATGGCCAGAATTTTCATTTGATTTTTATAAAATTATGTTTATTAAAATTTAACAGTTTGAATTAAATTTAGCAATTTTTTTGGAAAAGGGATTGATTTTTCGCAAGGTTTTGATAACATAGCAGGTAGTTTTATTGACCCTATCGCCCCGGTATTAATCCGTGGGATAATACTAAGGCAAGTACAATTTTAAAAAGAGAAAATTAAACAGCCAGAGTTATCTGTTTTTAAAAAAACAACAATTTTGGCCCTATCGTCTAGTGGTCAGGACACCACGCTTTCAATGTGGTAACAGGGGTTCGATTCCCCTTAGGGCCGCCAAGCTGAGCTTGGCGATAGGCGCGCTAAGCGCGCCCGCCAAGTAGTTCTTTTAAAAAATATTAATACGGAGGAAGTAAAGTGTTAAATGAAATAGACAGAATTGACGGAAAGATTTGGGAAGATTTTTTTGACGGTTGGGACTTGCATAGCGGGGTAGAAGACGTGGTCTGTGGGATTTTTTATTATATAGGAGTCAAAGGATGGCGGCTAAAAGATGTCCCAAGAGAGATTTCTCCTAAAGAGTGTGAGTTTGAGGTTTATAGTTCTGTTTTCGGAAAGTCATCAATACGGAAGGTTAGTGTAAAAATATTAATAGATTTAACAGCTGAACCGTTTAGTAAACACAAGCAGTATTATTGTGTAGAGATAACCGAAGATACTGTGTTTGGCACCAACAAAACGATTTTTTATTGTTGGTCATCGGCAATGACGGTAGCTAAGGTTGAAAAGCAATTTTATACTTGCAAAGGATTGCGGGATTTGGGAAATAAGATAGCTAAGAAACAAAGGTCCAAATAAGGAGGGTTGAATGATTTTTCATACAAGGATTATAGAAATCAAGGGAGAAAAAGAGCATCTGAATATAACCCAAATGTTGATTGATGAGGTTAAAAGAGCCGGAGTTATTGAAGGATTTGTTCTTGTTTATCCTTTACATACAACTGCCGGGCTTCAGGATTTTATAATCAAAAAACAGGAAGATGAACCGGGGTTGGTCTCTGACATAAAAAGATTTTTCCACGAAACTTTTCCGGAAAGCGGATATTACGAGCATGACGATTTTGATAAGCGCACGGTTAATATGACTCCAAACGAAAGGAAGAACGGAGCTGCCCACTTAATGACGACATTTTTCACTCAAAGCTTTGAAATGGTCGCCATAAAAGACGGAAGACTTGTTCTTGGCTCTTGGCAATCAATTTTGCTTTTTGATTTTGATTCCAAACACAGGAAATCACGCAACATACTTATACAGGTCTTCGGGAAGAGAGGATAAATGAAAAATAAAATGAAAAGCTCTGAAAATCTCAGGGCTTTTTTGTTGCATAAATTAGCAATAATTTATATAATCAAATCTGCACTATTAGTATAAAGATTTTTAGCAAGAAATTTCGTTTTGTTGTAGGGTTAAAGCGGAATTTGTTTGCAGGAACGTTATCAAGGATAATTTATGAAAAAATACGTTTATTCTTTCAGTCAAAAAAAGTCAGATGGCAATGCAGCAATGAAAGAGTTGCTTGGCGGCAAAGGAGCAAATCTTGCTCAGATGGCAAAACTTGGGATGCCTGTGCCTCCGGGCTTTTCAATTTCAACCGAGGTGTGCACTTATTTTTACCAGAACGGTCAAAAATATCCCAAAGAGCTTAATTCTCAGATAAAATCAGCCGTGGCGATGGTGGAAAAATCAAAGAAATCAAGGTTTGGAAACGTGAAAAGTCCTTTGTTGCTTTCTGTCAGGTCCGGCGCCAGAGTCTCTATGCCTGGAATGATGGATACCGTTTTAAACTTGGGGATGAATGACGAGATAGCCGAAGAACTTGCAAAAATTAATTCTCGTTTTGCCTGGAATTCTTATTGGAGATTTATTTTTATGTTTGCCGATGTTGTTATGGAGGCCGAAAAATCGGAATTAGACGAGGTTTTAAATTCTATAAAAAAAGAAAGAGGCGTTATTTATGACGTTGAGCTTTCGGATGATGATTGGAAAGAAACGGCAAAAAGATTAAAGAAAAAAGTAAAAGAACTGACGGGAAGAGAGATTCCTCAAAATCCTTGGGACCAGCTTTTTGAAGCTGTTGGGGCGGTTTTTAAATCATGGAATACTCCAAGAGCAATAACCTACAGAAGATTAAATAAAATTCCGGAAAATTGGGGAACCGCGGTAAACGTGCAATCAATGGCCTTCGGAAATTTGAATGACAATTCAGCTTCGGGGGTCGGATTCACGCGCAATCCATCAACCGGAGAAAATAAACTCTTCGGAGAGTTTTTGCAAAAAGCGCAGGGAGAGGATGTTGTCGCGGGAATCAGGACGCCCAATCCGATATGTGAATTAAAAAATCAATTTCCAAAATGCTTTAAAGAGCTTTTGGTGATTTCCAAAAAACTGGAAAGTTATTTTAAAGATATGCAGGATATTGAGTTTACGATTGAAAACGGTAAGCTCTGGATGCTTCAGACAAGGACCGGAAAAAGAACCGCGCAAGCCGCGGTAAAAATGGCGCTTGATATGGAAAAAGAAAAATTGATTTCCAGGAATGATGCGATTTTACGGATAAATCCAAATTCAATTGAAAGTTTTTTCAGGCCGTCATTTAGCGTAAAAGCTAAAAAAGAAATTTTGGCGCATGGGCTCGCCGCTTCTCCGGGAGCCGCAGTTGGAATGGTTGTTTTTGACCCGAAAGAAGCGGAAAGACTTGTTGAAGAAGGGTGTAAGGTAATTTTAGTCAGAGACGAAACATCTCCTGACGATATTCATGGAATGGCGGTGTCTGAAGGAATTTTAACGGCAAGGGGAGGAATGACAAGCCATGCGGCTTTGGTCACAAGGGGAATGGGTAAGCCATGTATTGTCGGATGCGAAGATATAAAAGTTGATTATAAGAAAGAACAATTTTCTGTTGCCGGGAAAATCATAAAAAAAGGAGACAAAATCTCTATTGATGGAACAACAGGAAGTGTTATTTTTGGAGAAGTTTCGACGGTTCTTCCTGAAGTTTCCGGAGATCTTGAGAAAATTTTAAAATGGGCGGATGAAATTCGGAAATTAAAGGTTTATGCTAATGCCGATACTCCGACACAGGCCGAGCAAGCAAGAAAATTTGGAGCTGAAGGAATTGGGCTTTGTAGAACCGAGCATATGTTTTTTGAAAAAGACAGGATAGAAATTTTCCAGCAGTTGATTCTGGTAAAAAATAAAGAAGAAAGAGAAACGGCATTGGAAAAAATAATTAATTTACAAAAAAGCGATTTTGTGGAAATCTTTAAAGCGATGAAAGGGCTCCCTGTTATTATTCGGTTGCTTGACCCGCCATTGCATGAATTTTTGCCGAAAAAAGACGAGGACATAAAAAGGATTGCGCAAAAACTGGATATTTCTTTGGATGAACTAAAAAGTAGAATAGAAGGATTGAGGGAATTAAACCCTATGCTTGGACACAGAGGCTGTCGCCTTGGAATTACTTTTCCGGAAATTTATCAGGCGCAGGCAACGGCAATAGCCGAGGCTCTTTGTGAGCTTTCGCAGAAAAATAAAATAAAATTAGTTCCGAAAATTATGATTCCTCTCGTCATGGAGATTGAGGAATTTAAAATAATTCATAATTTGATAGAAGAAGTTTTTGCAAAAGAAAGAAAAAACAGAGGGACAAAGATTGATTATAAAATAGGAACTATGATTGAACTTCCAAGGGCCGCTATTATGGCCGGAGAAATTGCAAAAGAGGCTGAATTTTTTTCCTTTGGCACGAATGACCTGACTCAGACAACATTAGGTATTTCCAGGGATGATGCCGGAAGATTTTTCCCGTTGTATCTTGAGAAAAAGATATTCAAAGACGACCCGTTTGTTTCTATAGATGAGAAAGGAGTCGGCGAGATGATAAAAATCGGGAAAGAAAGAGGCAGAATTGCAAGAAAAAATATTGAGATTGGAATTTGCGGAGAACATAGAGGAGACCCGAATTCAATAGAATTTTGCGATAAAATCGGGCTGGATTATGTCAGTTGTTCTCCCTTTAGAGTCCCTGTGGCAAGGCTTTCTGCGGGACAAGCTGTTTTGAAAGAGAAAAAATAAGTTAAGAGAATTTTAAAAAGCGCCCCGTTTGGCGGGGCGCTTTTGATTTATGAAAGATGAATCATTTTTTTGAATTTTTGAATTCTTTCTTGGAGCTCCGGATAATTTTTCAGACTTGCATCTTTTTCCAAAATAGAAATAACTTCCTTTTTTGTCGTTTTAATCAGATTTAAGTCAGATAAAGAAGTCATTGCAAGGTCGGGAAGTCCCCATTGTTTTTTCCCCGAGAGCTCTCCGGGCCCGCGAAGCTCTAAATCTTTTTCGGAAAGTTTAAATCCGTCTTCTGCTTCAACCAGAGCCTTCAGTCTCTGGTATGTTTTCTTTGAGCCGGAGTCGGTAAATAAAAAACAGTAAGATTGGAAAGCGTTTCTTCCGACTCTTCCGCGGAATTGGTGAAGTTGGGCAAGACCGAATCTGTCTGAACCCTCAACAACCATTATTGTCGCATTCGGTATATCAATTCCGACTTCAACAACTGACGTTGAAACCAAAATATTGAGTCTTCCGGATTTAAAAATTCTCATTATTTTTTCTTTTTCTTTCGGTTTCATTTTTCCGTGCAGAAGGCCGACTTGTAAGTCAGGGAAAATTTCTTTTGAGAGTTTTTCGTATTCTTCTGTCGCCGATTTTACCAGAATTTTTTCCGATTCTTTGATAAGCGGACAGATTACAAAAGTTTGGCGGTTTTCTTTTGCTTCTTCTCTTATGAATTGAAAAATTTCCGGTCTTTCCGATGGCGGGACTATTTTTGTAAGAATTTTCTTTCTGCCGCTTGGCAGTTCGTCAAGTAAAGACAAATCAAGGTCGCTGTAAATCGTTAGCGCCAAAGTGCGGGGAATCGGAGTCGCAGTCATGGATAAAAGATGGGGAATTGTTTTTGATTTTGTCAGTTTTGCCCGCTGTTCAACTCCGAACCTGTGTTGTTCATCAACAATTGCCAGGGCAAGGTTTTTAAAAACGACTTTATCCTGTATCAAAGAATGGGTGCCGATTAGAATATTTATTTCTCCGTCACCGGTTTTTTTCAAAAGTCGTTGGCGGGAAATTTCTATAAAATCTCCTTTTAGTTTTTTTGAGGCCATTCTATCTTCTTTGCCGGTAAGCAGGGCGACTGAAAATTTGAATTTTTCAAGAAGTCTTGAAATTTCCTTAAAGTGCTGTTTTGCCAAAATTTCGGTCGGAGCCATTATTGCGACCTGTCCTTTTTGGGAGGCGCAATTTAGCGCGGCGATTGCCGCAACTATTGTTTTTCCCGAGCCGACATCTCCTTCCAGAAGTCTGTTCATCGGATAAGGCTTTTCCAAATCTTTTAAAATCTGCCAAGTTGATTTTCTTTGCGCGTCGGTGAGATTGTAGGGCAGAAGGTTTATCAGTTTTTTAATAACCGGAAGATTTGTTTTGAAATTCAGCGCTTTTTCTTTTTTCATCCGCATTCTTTCTGTAAGCGCCCACATTTGTATCAAAAATATTTCTTCAAAAGCAAACCTTTTTTTTGCTTCTTTTGCGTTTTCTTCTTTGTCTGGAAAATGAATTTGCCAAAAAGCTCTGTTTATGGCCAGAAGCCCTTGTCCTTTTATGACTTCTGGCGGCAGGGGATCGGGAATTTTTTTTCCAAAAGAAGCAAGGGTTAGCTTTATCGCATATCTGAAAAACTTTGAAGAAATTCCTTTGGTTTCGGGATATATCGGCACAAGTCTTCCTGTGTGGGTGAGTTTTTGTTTTTCTATTTCAATATCCGTATTTTCTCCTCCATCGGAAATTTTTTCGTACATCGGGCTTGAAAAATATAAAGAAGATTTTTTATCAATACCGACCTTTCCTGAAAATAAAAAAAACTGCCCCTCTTTTATGGCGCTTGAAAGATAGGGCTGGTTAAACCAGGTTATTTTTACGACCCCGGTTCTGTCCCAAACTAAGGCTTCGGTAATGGCTATTTTTTTCTTCCAGGTTCGGATTGTTTTTATGGTTTGGATTTTTCCGGCAATCGTTGAAATTTCCCCGGCCTTTAATTCTGAAATCGGAACTATTTTTGAAAAATCCTCATATCTTGCCGGAAAATGATATAGAAGATCTTTTATGGTTTTTATTCCGAGGCGTTTTAGCCGTTTTTGAAAAACCGGGCCGATTCGCGGAATTTGTTCAATTGGTCCAAAGAGTTCCATATAAAAATTGTGCCCCCGGTTGGACTCCTAGCCCGTGGCTAGTCCGCCATTTGGCGGAGAATCCGTATTTTAATACTTGTGCCCCCAGTAGGAATCGAACCTACATCCTAAGCTCCGC
>Ga0172371_10005357_pt1 | contig 19043 bp, 19 predicted proteins | sample Lak12m_FD_114543 | JGI IMG/M metagenome (GOLD analysis project Ga0172371, IMG submission 114543) | Freshwater microbial communities from Kabuno Bay, South-Kivu, Congo - kab_022012_12m | ecosystem: Environmental > Aquatic > Freshwater > Lake | place: Democratic Republic of the Congo: South-Kivu...
CAAGCTCTAATGGCTTGTCCGGCTCATACGGTATGAAGCGGTAGTCTCTCATGTGAACCGCTCATAGCGCATTCCTCAGAGAATGTGAAGAGTTAAACGACAGGCTCCTAGGAGCCTGTCGCGAAACAGGCGAGGTTTGAACGGCTTCGAGCCAGGTTACGGTTCATTTTTCGATCACGCTGTTTTTCAAAGGCCGTGACCTGGGGAAGGGAAGGCAAAAGGAGACTTCTTGTTCGCAAAACCAGACATTTTTCCGGCAAAACCGGGTGTTTTACCCCAAGGCGGGCGCACTTCTCTCTTCGTCCAACCACAGGCGTCTCCAAAGCTTGAGGATATTATGGGTCAGCCAGACGAGGTTCCATTCGCCCTTCACATGCTCCAGGGCCCCCAGGAGAAAGCCACGAATCCCTCTCGTCTGCTTGGTCTGTCCGAAGACAGGCTCGACACTTTCTTTTCTCTTGGAGTAGATGGCTTTCCCTGCTTTGGTCTTCAGTTTGCGAAGCATCAGATCTATGAGGGACATGTCTTGACGTATTCGCCCGCTGGGAGAAGGCACTGGCGCATCGGTGTGCTTGGTACGATCACGAGGGATAAAAGGCTCCATGAAGCCACATGCAACAGATTTCACGTTTTCTTCACTGAAATATCCGGGATCGGCCAGGGCGCGGTCCGGAATCTCTCCCAGGTTCTCCTCTATTTGTTCCAGCATCGGGATCAGTCGCTGCTTCTCGTTGGCTTGTTGCGTGACATCAGCGGACACGATGACCTGAGAGAGTCACAGTCAACCCCAACCTGAGCGTTATACGCTTGTTCAAACCCCTTGGTGGAGCTGTCCCGCATGATACGACCGGCCGCGCCGGTAAAACTCCTCTGTTTCTTGGGCTCCGGTTTAAGATCGCGTCCCGTGGGCGGTCCGGAATCCCCATCTGTCGGCGGTTCGTCGTCCTTGTCACGTCTTTGCTTTTCCTCGGCCTCCCGGCGAGCCTCTTCCTCGAGGGCTCGTTTCGCCTCACGGATCTTCTCGATCCGCTTTTCTTTGAATCTCAACCCTTGGGGAAGCTCGTCCCCTCTGTTGTTTTTGCCGTACATCTTATCATCCTCACGCTTCGAGGGCTCCCGCATCGGCCAGGAGCTTCTCCACCTCGCGGGGAAGCTCCCGATCTCTCTTCACCATCCGAGAGTAGCTCATGGCCTTGCGCTTGGAAGCGTTAGCCTTGATCTTGGTCCCGTCCAGGGCAACAGATCCCAGCTTAACCAGCCCCGCCTCCTTGCATATCTCCAGGATTTGGACGAAGAGTCGAGAAATCGCGCCGAGATGACGCTTTCTGAAGTCCGAAATCCTGCTGTGGTCGGGATGGCTGTCGCACGAGAGCACCCTGAAGGCAGCGTCCTCATAGGTCTTCTGCTCCATCCGACGGGAACTCCGAATACCGACATAGTACCCGTAGGACAGAAGCTTCAACATCATGGCAGGGTGATAGGCCGGCTGGCCACTCTGAAGATGAAGGTATCCATCGGTTATCTCCTCCAGGTCCAAAGTGTCCACCACATCGCTGATGAACAGGGCAAGGTGATCCGGCGGCCAGCCATTTTCTGATGTCCGGTGCAAGCTCCAATGGCTTGTCCGGCTCGTACGGGACGAAGCGGTAGTCTCTCATGGGAACCGCTCATACCACAGGCCCGAGGAAATCTAAAGGGTTAAACGACAGGCTCCTAGGTTATGAACGCGTGACTTGATGCAGGGCCGCTTCAAACCGGGTGAATGGTTGGATCGAACCGGATAATAGCCCGTGCAATAATTTGGGTAACTCTCATGTCGAACGTAAACGCTCCGACCATCAGAGTTTTCATCCAGGCGAGAATGAGTTCCAGCCGATTTCCTGGAAAAGTGTTGGCTCCATTTCGTCAAGAACCGATCATTCTGCACGTCATTCGTGCTGTCAATCGAGTGGCGGATATTGAACGGATCGTGGTTACCACCAGCGTTGAGGCGTCTGATGATCCCTTGGCCGCCTATCTTGAAAAGCGGGGCTTCAGTGTTTTCCGAGGGCCTCTCCTTAACGTGTTTGAGAGGTTTCGGCTTTGCCTTGTCAAATTCCCGGCTGAGTGGATTCTTAGGATCAGTGCTGACAGTCCATTGCTGGAGTTAGGAGCCTTGGAGGAAATCGTGGCTCAAGCGGACACGGAATGCTGTGATTTGGTGACCACAGTCTTTCCACGTAGCTTCCCCAAGGGCACTAATGCGGAGCTGATCCGCGCAAGAACTTTCGAGAGCGTTCCCATGTCGGATCTCTCAGCTGAGGATCGGGAACATGTGACATCAATCTTTTACCGCAATGCCGACCGTTTTCGAATCGTCAATGTTTCATCCGGGAAACCGGAGTTGGCCAAAGTAAGTCTTGCAGTTGACAGTGTAGAAGACTTACGAAGACTCGAAAACCTCTCCACGGCGGAACTTGCCAAGTTCTCGTTTTCAGGCAATGCCAGAAGGCGCATTCCATGAAGAAAGAACCCCTGGGGGCCGCAGTCGTAGGCTTAGGGGTAGGTGAGGACCATGCAATTGCCTATAGTGGTAATGAAAGATGCCGCCTCCGTCTCCTGTATGACATTGATTGTGAGCGGAGCAAGACGGCTGCCCTGAGGCTCGGTCATGTGAAGATCGCGAAAAGTTTTGAAGCTGTGCTTGAAGACGAGTCGGTTGAAGTGGTTTCAATAGCTTCCTATGATGATTGCCATGCTAAAGAGGTATTAGGGGTTTTGCGAAGCGGTAAGCATGTCTTTGTGGAGAAACCTCTCTGCTGTTCCGCGGAAGAGTTAGGGGCGATCAAAAGGACGTGGGAGAAGAATTCTCAATTGCAACTGGTCTCAAACTTGGTATTGCGTGCCGCACCGTTGTACGTATGGCTCAGGAAAGCCATAGAGTCCGGCGAGTTCGGCCAAATCTACGCCTTCGACGGAGATTACCTCTATGGCCGGCTTGAAAAAATAACCCAGGGTTGGCGAAACGCTGTGGAGGACTATTCGGTACTGCGAGGTGGCGGAATCCATTTATTAGACTTGATGCTTTGGCTGATCGGCCAGAAACCTGTATCTGTCTTTGCTATAGGCAACCGAATCTGCAGCTCAGGCACGGAGTTCCGGTACGATGATTTCGTTACTGCCACTTACTGTTTCGGCTCAGGGTTGGTGGGCCGCATCACTGCCAACTTTGGATGCGTCCACCGCCATCAGCACGTGGTTAGAATATTCGGGACGAAAAAAACCTTCATTTACGATGATCAGGGGGCTCGCTTGCACAAGCACCGAGATCCCTCGATTCCGGAAACCCGTCTAGATTTGCAGCCCCTCCCTCATTCCAAGGGTGATTTGATCCCTGGTTTTTTAGACGCCATCTTGGACGGCAAAGACGGAAAGACAGAGACCCAACACGAATTCGACGTCATGAGCTGTTGTCTTGCGGCGGACGCCTCCCTGGCCAGTTCCAGAACTGTGGAGATAACGTACCTATGAATTCTTGTAGAACAATCCCCTTTGGTAGGCCCCAGATAACCGACGAAGATCGCAAAGCGGTCATGGAAGTGCTAAATGGCCATGTTTTGACACATGGCCCGCAGTGCAAGGCATTCGAAACAGAGTTCGCCGAATTTCTCGGAGAGCCCGCGGAATGTGTGACGGTCAGTTCGTGCATGGCCGCGTTGCACCTGGCGTATCTGCAATTCGGCATTGGTCTGGGCGATGAAGTTATCGTCCCAGCGCAGACCCATGCAGCGACAGCCCATGCGGTAGAATGGGTTGGAGCAAAGCCGGTTTTCGCGGACTGCGACCCGACAACCGGTAACGTGACTGCCCAAGGAATTCTCGATGCTTTGACTGATCGAACTCGTGCTATTTCCGTAGTCCACTTCCTAGGCATCCCTTGTGACATGCCCAAAATCATGGAGATTGCAGAACGGCACAACCTGAAAGTTGTCGAAGACTGCGCCATTGCGCTGGGTTCGCGTCTGAAAGGAAAACACGTCGGGCTTTTCGGAGACGCCGGTTGTTTTTCATTTTATCCGGTCAAACATATCACCACTGGGGAAGGTGGGATGTTTGTGTCGAAACATCATGGAGTCGCGAGTTCGGTTAGCAAGTTGCGAGGCTTTGGCGTAGACCGGACGTACTCCGAACGTGCCATTCCTGGTCAGTACGATGTTCCAAATCTTGGACTAAATTATCGTATGAGCGAAATGCAGGCTGCACTCGGCAGGAGCCAGTTGAGGCGCTTCAAACAAAACCTGGAGATTAGGCTGTCAAATTTTGCAATTCTCAAACAAGGACTGGACCCCCTCCCGAATGTCCGCGCACTTGATGCGGTAGCGCCTGAGGCTGAAAGCAGCTACTATTGCCTTTCTGCTGTTTTGGAAGGTGAGCTAAGGGGCAAGCGCGACGAACTCGTGACTCGGATCAACAAGGCAGGTGTTGGGACCAGCATCTATTACCCGCAGCCAGTGCCGCGAATGACCTACTATAGGACCAAATACGGATATCGCGCAGAAGATTTTCCTCGCGCAGAGGCCATCAGTGATCAAGCTATGGCACTGCCCGTTGCACCGCACCTGACTTCTGATGACATGAGATACATTATTGAAGTGTTAGCAAAATCGATAGAGGAGATTGTGAGATGACCCGTGCAATAGCAGGCAAGAGAGTCGCACTCATCGGCGGGGCAGGATTCATTGGCCATAGCCTGGCGTTAGAATTGGCTAAACGCGGTGCCCACGTCGACGTCATAGACAGCCTACAGGTGAACAACCTTTTGTGGTTTCTGGCTGGCGGGGGAGGCTCTGAGAACAGGCGTTTGTACTCGGAAATTATTCTCCAGAGGCTCAAACTGCTGCACGAAGCAAACATTGAGCTTCATGTCGAAGACGCGAGGGACTATTTCAGGTTGAATCTTCTTCTTCAGAAAATCCGCCCTGACGTAGTTGTACACTTGGCAGCAGTGGCGCACGCCGGGCGGTCAAATAAGGATCCTTACAGCACTTTTGACCACAGCCTCCGTACATTGGAGAATGCTTTGGACTGTGCACGAAGCAGGGTCTCGCACTTTATCTTCCTGTCTTCGAGTATGGTGTACGGAAACTTCCTTACTCCGGAAGTCGGCGAAGAGCACCCGTTAAATCCTATTGGAATCTATGGGGCACTGAAACTGGCAGGTGAGAAACTCGTGATCGCTTATAACCAGGTATTTGAGTTGCCCTACACGATAATTCGACCATCGGCCCTGTACGGTCCCCGCTGTGTCAGCCGGAGGGTTGGACAGGTTTTCATAGAAAATGCACTTGGTGGCTCCCAACTTCGCGTGGATGGCGATGGAAATGAACGTTTGGATTTTACGTACATCGGCGATTTCGTCGAGGGTCTCTGTCTTGCCGTGGAAAACCCTGCGGCAAGAAATCAAATATTCAACCTCACTTACGGGCAGTCCCGACCCATAAAAGACTTGCTCGAAGTGGTTCAACAATACTTTCCCCAATCAGAAGTGACGTACGTCGAGCGGGACAGACTGATGCCCGTGCGAGGAACTCTCAGCGTTGAAAAGGCAAGAAATCTGATTGGATACAAACCAAAGAATCCCGTGGAAATAGGGTTTCCGAAGTATATAGAGTGGTACAAGCAGCTCCAAAGGGATGGCGGATTCTGGATGGACATTTTGGAGGGAGCGTGAGAGTCGATCCCGATCCCTGGCTGGGAGGCATCCTTGGATACCAGGTCTTCAGAGTTACGGTTCCCAAAGTCTCTCAACGCTTTGGCTCTGAGGACCACAGTCTTGAGAAAGCCTTTGATACCGCCGGCCAAGGCAGAGCCTTCTATTATGCAAAGGCGCCGACTCTGAGTGTTGCCCATGTGAAAGAGTTTGCACGAGCTGGATTCACCGTGGTCGACGTGAACGTCACTTTCAGTAGAGGACCAGGCGCAATTGAAAATAAGCGGCATCCCGAAGTTAACATCATGGACATCGAGCCTGGAGAACAAGAAGCGGTCTTGAAAATTGCAGAAAGCTCTTTTGTCTATTCCCGCTTTCACCTCGATCCGCAAATTGATAACGAGTCGGCGAATGCCATAAAGCGCGAATGGGTGAGGAATTACATTCGGGGGAACAGAGGAGAGAGACTGCTAGTGGCAAAATGCGATGGTGTGCCTGCCGGCTTCTTGGCGATTCTTTCCAATGAGGATGGCGCAGGCACGAGGATTCGGGTGATCGATTTAATAGCCGTGTCCAGATCCTACCAGGGAAGGGGCATTGGGAAGAGCCTAGTCGACTTTTTCGTGTTTGATTCGCGCGAAGCGTATGCAAAGCTAGAAGTTGGTACCCAGATAGCGAATCTACCATCCATGGCGCTTTATCAGAAATGTGGCTTTCACATTTCCGACTCGGCCTACGTGCTTCATGCTCACCTCTGGAACAGGAAGCTCCAATAATGATTCTCTGTGGACGAAATTTGGATCAACAGCGCGTTTTGATCGCCGAACTAGGGACCAATCACGAAGGAGATCCCGATTTAGCTATGCAAATGGTCGGCTCCGCGGCGGATGCCGGAGCGGACGCTGTCAAGGTTCAAGTCATCGATCCGGAGCGCTTGGTAAACAAGGGGCAAGTTGAACGCATTGAGCAGTTGTCGAGATTTCGGCTCAGTATGACAACCTACCAGAGGATGGCCGATCTTGCCAGAGCAAGGGGCGTCGGCTTTCTGGCGTCGGCCTTCGACGAAGCCTCTTTGCTTGAGATGTTACAGCTGGTGGATGGAGTAAAAATAGCCTCTGGAGATCTCGATTTCGAGCAATTACTTACTGTCGCTGCCAAGAGTGGCAAGCCCGTCATTTTGTCCACTGGGATGGCAACTCTTGACGAGGTGGTGAACGCAGTAAGTACGGTGACCAGCCACTTGCCTAAAGGGCAGCCACCGCAGGATTACCTGGCTTTGTTGCATTGCGTGAGCTTGTATCCGACGCCTCTACCGCAGGCCAATCTGGCCGCCATAGCGACTCTGCAGAATACCTTCAAGCTCACGGTGGGGTATTCGGATCACACTCTGGGCATTGAGGCGGCAATATTGTCCCTGGCATTCGGCGCAAGAATCCTTGAAAAGCATTTTACCCTAGACAAGGGCCGTTCGAATTTTCGGGATCATCAACTCTCGGCAAATCCGGAGGACCTTCGCCGCTTGGCCGAGATACTGCGCAACTTCGAGGAAATTGTCGGTAATGGGGTAAAGAACCCTTCCGCTGAAGAACGAGAAGTTGCCCGGATGACTCGTAGAAGCATAGTTGCAGCGCGCGATTTGGATTCAGGCACCATCCTCAAAATGGGCGATCTTGATTACGTAAGGCCCAGGGATGGTTTGCCACTTTCGGCGGCAAAGGCTGTGATTGGAAAAAGATTGTGTCGAGCGCTCAAGAAACACGAAGTTATACGTGCTAGCTTCTTCGAATAGAGCAGCTTTTGAAGATGATAACCGTTCCACAATCAGCAGATGACATATTACTGAAAAGCTCGACGTCGCGACCCCTCCGGCGAACGACGGGATTCTGGAGCCACTATTATCGCCTCTGGTTCAGGTTCAAAGGCGTTCAGGTGGGAGATGGATTGAAGGTTCATGGGCCTCTTATCTTACGAATTCTAGGAGATGCTAAGAATCTTATTCTGGGCAACAATGTTGAACTCATGCCTATGGTAGATCTGAAACTGAGAGAAAATGGCAGAATAATCTTGCATGACGGGGTTTTCCTCGACACAGTGACACGTCTGGTGGCAGCTCGGGACGCGTGCATTGAGCTGGGTGAGGATGTCCGACTGGGTCTGGGTAGCCTTATTAATGCCGGGGCGGATGTGATTGTGGGGCGCAAGACACTTTTTGCAGGATACTGTCATATTCAGTCCTCTGAGCATCGCTTTGCAGACGAAATAGCGATCTCCGACCAAGGTTACGAGCAATCACCAATTTATATTGGTGAGGAATCGTGGCTCGGTGGGAACTGCTTCGTCGGGCCGGGAAGCCGACTCGGACCAGGCGTCGTCTTGGGAACAAAAACCACGGTTTTGACAGGTGATATCCCGGCCTATTCTCTTATGGTAGGGACTCCTGCTCGATTTGTCAGGTCGCGCAGGTCGCCGGACCTTGTCTCTCCAAAACTGCCCGACGACTTAGGTTAACAATACCAATTGTTCTACCAGCCAGCCCAAATGACTCGATTGGCCATTCTCCACAGTGTTAGTGACGCAAGACATGTAACCAAATACAGGGACCGTTATAGCGGCACTGTGCTAGTATCTACTCATGCCAGCGTAGATGATTATCTGATTTCTCGAAAGGTTTCTTGCGTTAACCTTTCGAGCTATGTGACCTTGGAAGAAATTGCCTCCTTCTACTATTCTGAATCAGCAGAGAAAGTTGACAGGTTTCTGGCTCACCTTGACGCTGAATCCGGCGCAAGTCTGCAGAAGGAACTTGGAAACGAATATCTGATAAGACATTTCCATGCCTTATATAGATATCTCGGCAAATATGAGCACGTAAATATTCTGAAGATCACCACCGCTCTTGAACGACTACTAAAACAATTCAGTCCCATTGAAGTAGAATTGTTTGCGTGCCCATCAACCTCTTTTTTCAACACATCCTTGAATGTTTACCAGTTGGTGCTTGTACGAAAAATCAGCAAAGTAATCGTGACCAAGGCTGACGAATCCTCACTTGAAGCGCTCCCACCGAAGGAACCTTCCAGATTCGTCGATTGGTATGCCTGGAGTTGTATCTTCCCGTCTCGGTTACATTCATATTTTTTGCGATGTGGATACAAAAGAAATGTAGCAAGGTCGGCTAAACGCTTGCTGCATTCCAAAGAGAGTTTCTTGCTAGCACTGGATGGCATCCCCTCAAGCAGATTGATCCACCCAAGCCTGTTGGACTCTTCCCCTTGCTTAGTTCTCGGGTCCGATGGAAGATTCCCGGATCTGGCGGATCCAAGCGGCCGCCTCAACATACCGGAATCTGTTCTTGCGATGCAAAGGGAAACCAGAACCGACGCGCTTAGTCAAGATGTACTCCAGGCGCTGCCGTTGCTGGCTGCCATATTGATGGAGGACTTTTGCCGGAACTTTCACCGAAATTTCGTGCCGTTAAAGCAAATGATTGACTTCAGTTCTGATCCAACCACTTGCGCTGCGGCCGTATGGGATTCACCGCCGATCCTCCCGATTGGGAAGGCTTTGTTGGTAGAGCTGCTTCTGACAAGTGGAGTCCCTGTTCTTGGGTTTCAACACGGTGGCAATTACGGTATCCAGAAAACATTTCCGCGGCATTTTGATTCCGATTTCTCCTGCTGCACTCATTATTTTAGTTATGGGTTTACTCGTAGCGATCTTGCTGAAACGGAGCCCCTTGTTGAACCGCTGTGTCAAATTATTCCATCGGGTGCCTTCGAACGTGGAACCAAGAACCTATTCGGATCGAGGGCTCCCAAGCCGCAGTATGATATACTATTTCCACTCACCAACGCGTGTTCCTTCCACCGAGATTCGCTAAGAATCCCCGGAATTGATTTGGCCTCTCAGCAATGGGACCTACTTCGGTTTTTGGATGGACTAAGAAACTGCAAAGTCCTCGTAAAGCCATTTGCCAAATTCAATCACGATAATAGTTCATTCTCTGAGTCACTGGCTACATTGAAGAACCTGGACGTGCATGCCAAATTTCCTCTTGATGTTTACTTTGAGGTATTCAAGATTAACGTGATATTGGTTGAATACGCGTCCGGTCCTTTGTATGAATCAATCAGTAAGGATGTAGAAATAATATTGTTAATGGATACTGCAACCTCGTTCAATCCCTCTGCTTGGAATCTGATTCAGAAAAGGACGCACGCATGCTCGACAGTAGGTGAGGTTAAGCAAAAAATAAAGGACTACATGGCAGGGAATCTGGAATCACGAAGGGATGTCTCTTTTGCCAAGCGCTTCCTGAGCCTGGGAAATGAAAATGGCAATCGGTCCTCAGTGATTAACTCAGCCGTATTGGATCTGGTAGAAGACCGGTCGCTGTCCAGAGCACCAAGTACGTTTAGGAGACCTGTATGAAGATTCTGTTTATAAACATTTCGTTGCGGCCGGCGCCAGCACGCAAATGGTTGCCATTAGGGTTGGCGTATATCATGACAGCGACGAAAAGAGCCGGTTTCGATTTCGAGCTTTTGGACCTCGATGCCCATGAGCAACCCGCGCAAGAAACGGAACTTTACTTGGCTAATCACCGTTTTGACGTTGTTGCGATGGGATGCATAGTGACGGGCTACAGATTCGTCAAACGACTCAGTCTTGCCGTTAAGAAGGCGTTTCCTGACACCACGGTCATCGTCGGTAACACAGTCGCCTCCTCCATAAGCGAGATACTCTTGACTCGAACGGGAGCTGACATTGCGGTGTGCGGAGAAGGAGATATAACGCTCGTTGAACTGCTTCAAGGGTTGTCCGCAGGCGAGGATATCAAGGAGGTAAGCGGGATATGCTATTTAAGAGACAATAAGGTAATTTGTAGCCTTCCGCGACCTCCCATTGACAAGGTCGATGAGATCACTTTTCCGGATTGGGACTCATTTGATTTGGAACCTTATATCGAGAGTCTAAGGGCTTCCTTAAATGAGCCTCTTCCGCCAATTCCGCGGAACCAGATTCGACCAATGCCCATAAACACCGCACGGGGCTGTCCATACAATTGCACTTTTTGCTATCATGCCTTCCGAGGATACAGATATCGACCAAGATCGCCTGAAAGTATCATAGCTGAGATCGAATATCTGCGTGACAAATACGGCGTCAATTACATTGCATTCAACGATGAACTCACACTCTTTTCCATCTATCAAGCCGAAGATTTTGTCGAAAGGCTGCTGTCAAGTAATGTGAAAATCTACTGGCGTGCCAACTGTCGGTCGGGTCTGTTCAACAAAGATGAGCATGTCAATACAGTACGCAAGCTTAAGGAGGCTGGGTGCCTCGCACTGTCCTTTTCTCTGGAGTCTGCTGATTCTGACATCTTGAATTGGATGGGAAAAAAAGTGAGCCCCGGTGCATTTTCGCGGCAGGTGGAAATTCTTAGAGAAGGTGGCCTCCCGGCACTAACCAGCATTGTCATAGGATATCCAAACGAGACGCCACTAACCATCAGGAGCACTATAGACTGCTGCATCCAGAACGGCATCTACCCGAGTGCAGGCTACCTATTACCGCAGCCAGGAACTCCCATGTATGAATACGCATTGGAACACGGTTACATTAAAGATGAGGAAGAATACCTTTTGTCCATGAATGATCGTCAGAACTTCCAGATAAACATGACGCAAATGACTGACGAAGAATTCCAGGCGGTGGTGGAGAGCGAATTGGCACGATGCAGTCGGGAACTTGGTTTGGAGCTTAGTGGTCCCAGCCTCCTCAAAACCGGCCACTATCGTGTACCCAAGATCCCGAGGTAGTCTACTGAGAAATCCGGCCAGATGAAACCCAGCGAATTGGCTCCGGAGGTTTTTGGGTGTCCTGACCCCCAATCGAGTGATTTCCCGCAATTGACAATGCCGTTTTCTGGAATGAACAGTTGATGTCCGGTACAATCCTAATCACAGGCGGAGCGGGTTTTATCGGAAGCCATCTGGCGAAATCCCTCCTGGCTGACGGCTATCAAGTGGACATAGTGGACAACTTGACCACCGGTAAACGGGAAAACGTTCCGGAAGCAGTAGACTTTCATGAGTTGGACCTGCGTTTTCCTGAGGGAATTAGGGATCTCCCGTCCAAGAACTACTTGGCTGTGCTGCATCTGGCAGGCCAGTCTTCAGGCGAGAAATCGTTTGATGATCCCGTGTACGATTTGGATGCAAACTGTCGATCAACGTCGCTGCTTGCATCGTGGGCCTTGAAAAACAGCATTCCCACTTTTCTCTATGCCAGTTCCATGGGAGTGTATGGGGAACCGAGGAAATGTCCGGTTGCAGAGTCGGCAATGCCGCAACCGATATCTTATTATGGAGCTTCCAAATACGCTGCCGAGCAAGTGCTGCGAGTGGCCTCTCTCCAGGGCTTGCGAACGGTTTGTTTTCGTATGTTTAGCGTCTATGGTCCCGGACAAAATCTGTCCGACATGAGGCAGGGAATGGTGAGCATATTCTTGGCTCAGCTACTTCGGGGCAAACAACTTCTTGTGAAGGGATCTCTCCAACGTGCGAGAGATTTCATCTACATTGATGACGTGGTAACAGCATGGAAGCTAGCTATTGAAAAATCGGTGACAGGGGTGTTCAACCTGGGGACAGGGAAGGCCACGAGGCTAAGCGAACTCATATCCGAACTACTGAATGCCTGCGGACTGGATGAGGACTACCCCGTTGTGCAGGGAGAAGGCACACCTGGCGATCAATTTGCCATAGCTGCGGACATCGCCGCCCTAAAGGAGGCCCTGGATTGGGACCCACGCGTGTCCCTGGAAAGCGGTATTCATAGGATGGTGGCTTGGGCTAATGGGTTGCCTGAGGGTGTAGGATGTGGGAACGGTCCAACACGTCACGGAAAGGGACTTGCCTAATGGGGACCTCTGCTGCAAGGCCGGTGCGCCGCGGTGTCTTGACTCTGACGATCCATGAGTGTGGTGACAGCAAAAGGAGCGTTCTATGAAAGAGCATGTTAGATTTGCTCTTATTGGATGCGGCCGGATTGCAAAGAATCACGTTGGGCCATTAACTGAATTGGATCGCGCGGAGCTGGTGGCCGTGTGCGATCTGGTTCCCGAGAGGGCGCAGACTTTCAGTGAAAAATCCGGCGCGGCAGTTTACTCAAACTATCACGCGATGCTTCAGTCAGAAGAGATAGACGTCGTGAGCATCCTCACTCCCAGCGGAATGCATTCTCATCATGCTATGGACGTTATCAGGCGCTATGGGAAGCATGTGGCGATTGAAAAGCCCATGGCGCTCGCCTGGGACGACCTTGAGAAAATGAACAAGGCCGCGGAAGAATGCGGGGTAAAGATTTATCCCATTTATCAGAATAGGTATAACAAGGCAGTACAGAAAGTCCGAAGCGACTTGATTTCGGGATCTCTGGGAAAGCCTGTTCTTGGAACCGTCCGGCTGCGCTGGTGCCGCCCTCAGCGATACTATGACCGGGATCCGTGGCGCGGAACGTGGGCGATGGACGGAGGCGCCCTAACTAACCAGGGCATTCATTACATAGACTTGCTGCAGTACCTTCTCGGAGATGTGAAATCGGTATTTGCCCGCACAGCCACGCATCTGGTCAGCGTTGAGGTGGAAGATACCGCCGTCGCTGTTTTGACTTTCGAGAATGGCGCCAGCGGTGTTATCGAGGTCACAACGGCGGCCAGACCCGATGACTTTGAGGCTTCCATCTCCGTTCTCGGAGAAAAAGGAACCGCGATTCTTACGGGGATCGCGAGTAACGACCTTAGCACGTACACCTTAAATCCCTCGCAGCGCGAAGCTTACTCTGAGAAATTTCCTGATGCCTACGGATTCGGCCACTGGCCTTTCTTCCGCGAGGTGATCGAAGACCTCCTCGACAACCGACCACATTCCATATCCTTCGAGGAAGGGGCCCGACCCATTCGCTTACTCAATGCGATCTATCGTTCCGCGGAGGAAAATAGGGAAGTTCGGCTCTCCGAGAGGCTGAGTTCGTTGAACCTGGGCCGGTCGGAGCCCAAACTTTTGGCTTTGTACGATACGCCTCCGATATAATCGGGGGTTCAATCAAGATCCTCCTGAAGGTCAGCCATGCCCAATTGGGAAAAGATAGCGCCAGTCGTGGATATGCCCTGTCCCTTGTGTCAGAAACGGTTGTGCCGTCTTATCGTTCCGACGGTATGGGACGCCCCGGATTCGGCAGTTTACCAGTGTGACGCGTGTAAGCTCGTTTTTATTTATCCCATAATGACCCAGGAAGAGGAAAAAGCCTTCTACCAAGCGGAATTTGCGCGCTACATGAGCCTTCGCGGAGCAGCAGGTGAGACCGTCCCTGAGGAGCATTTTCAAAAAAATCAGGTGGAGGCGGAGAGACGCCTGTCAAATTTGCAACCCTACCTGCGAAAGGAAATGAGCGTTCTGGAGGTTGGCAGCTCTACCGGGTTTATGTTGTCAGCCATAGCTCCCCATGTGGCTTCGGTGAGCGGTGTCGAGCCCAATCGTCTGTATGCGGACTACGCACGAGGCAGAAGCATCAAGGTCTTTGGGGACCTTGCGGAGGCCGGTGACAAATCCTACGATCTGATTCTTGCCTACTACGTCCTGGAGCATTTGAGGGATCCGGTTGACTATCTGAAGAGGCTGTGTCGGATGCTAAATCCTAACGGAACGTTGGCTCTGGAGGTGCCGAACGTGGATGACGCGCTGGTGAAGCTTTACCAGATTGAGAGTTTTGATCGCTTTTACTGGCAGAAGGCCCATTATTACTACTATTCTCACGAGACCCTGGAAATGGTGTTGAAACGGGCTGGTTTCAATTCGGTAGCTGTGATCCCTGAACACCGCTATGATTTCTCAAACCATCTTTACTGGATGCTAAAAGGAGAGCCCGGTGGGAAAGGCAAATATAGTCAGATATTTGACGCAAGAATGGATCGAGTTTACGCTGAATGTCTAAAGGCCAAATGGCTTTGTGATACCATATTTGGTTTGGCCAGAAAAACTGGTTTGTTGGCAGACTGAAGGTCTCAGCCTTCACAGTTTGTCACAGGATTGAAATGCTGGCCGATTCTTCTATCACAAAGCCATGAACATTAATCAAAGATTGGGATTGGACATGGAAATGCTCAGGAGGCTTTTGAGACCTGTAGCGCGGCTATATCGCCATGCAAGTGACATTAAAGATCGCTATCACTCAACGTCGTACGAGTGGCCTCACAGGCTGATCTTTATTGCGGGCCTACCGAAATCCGGGACAACCTGGCTAACGCAGTTATTAGGCGAGGTGCCAGGATACAAAGTTAGGAGCGTCAGCGATCCATGTGGCTGTGTCGAGAATCATGACATCTGTCATGCCGTATTCGCAGGGCTGCCTCGGAACTGTTTCTCTGTGGTGAAATTGCACACAAGATACTCTCCCGCTAATTACGAAGTGATCCAAGCGTTCAACCTAAAAACGGTTATCATGTATCGCGACCTTAGAGACCAATGCATTTCCCGTTATTACCACGTCCTGAACGATCCGCTTCATCGCCATCATCACTATTACACGACGGTGTCGAGGGACGAGGCCATCTCTCATTGCATCGACATAACGCTGGACCACTATGTGGATTGGATACGAGACTGGCTCCCCGTTATAACCTCCCAGCCCGACCATTTTTGTGAGGTGCGCTATGAACAATTGCGACTTGATCCTTCAGGTGTGTTGAGCAAAGTGCTGGCCTTCTACGAGATAGATATTCCGGCCGAGAAGGTTGCGGAAATCGTGGAGACAGTGAAGAGAAGCACGAAGTTCGATTTAAGAAAAAATCTTCGTGATGGCTCAGGTACAGCCCGAAAGGGTAGCATTGGGGATTGGCGTAGTCACTTCACTCCAACCCATGTGCGGCGATTTAAACAGGATTGTGGGTTCTTTCTGGTTCAATTGGGTTATGAGAATGACCTGAGCTGGGGTTCCGAAAATCTCGACGGAGCCTGAAGTGCTGGCGCTGACCCCGCAGACTGCTTGCTAAGATTCCCGAGAATGCCCTGCTCCCATATGGTACAAGAATGAAACTCTCGACATTGCCTTCCCCTGTTCCGGCTGTGGCAAGTCTTTATCGGGTACGCGAACCGGGAGACGCCTCCGGCATCGTTCGTCTCAATCGCAACGAACGAATTCAGCCTCTGCCCGAATGGTTCATGGAGGACCTTCATAATAAGCTCGGAAGCCATTTGATCACCAACTACCCAATAGCGGACCACCTGTATAGTCAGCTGAGTGCAGAACTTGGCATGGACGAAGAAAGACTCCTCCTGACCGCTGGGTCTGATGCTGCTGTCAAAGCACTCTTCCACGCGTACGTCCGCCCTGGAGCCAAGGTGCTCATGCTTGATCCAAGTTATGCCATGTACAAAGTTTATGCCAAGATGTTCCAGGCACAGGCCGTACAAGTATCTTTCACCTCTGATCTTGAAGTAGACACTAAACAACTGGTCGAGAGCATTACCCCTGGTGTCCGCTTGGTGATGATTGCCAACCCGAATCAACCGACGGGAACATTGATTGACGAAAATATATTGCTTCGGATGGCCAGTAGAGCGGGCCGTGTCCGCGCCCTACTAGCGGTGGACGAGGCTTACTATCCATTTTCGGGAGCCACCCTCCTTGAGCGGGTCCGGGACATTTCCCATCTTGTTGTAATTCGTACCTTTTCTAAGGCGGCGGGCCTGGCGGGCCTGCGAGTGGGCTTCGTGGCAGCACATAGGGAAGTGGTTGCAAATCTGTTCAAGGTCCGTTCAGTTCATGACATCAACAGCATAGCGCTTTTGGGAGCTTCTCTTGTTTTGTCACATCCGCGAATCGTGCAGGACTATGTGGAGGAAGTGGGGTCAGGAAAGCGGCTATTGATGGAGGGCTGCAGGCGGTTGGCCCTTGATCCGCTTCCTACTCACACCAATTTCATGCTTATTAACGTTGGCAAACGGTGTCGGCCGGCGGACTTGGTTGAACAACTTGTCAGGTTGGGCTATCTGGTAAAGGGACCTTTCAGTGAACCATGCCTTAGCGAATGCATCCGGGTCACCTTGGGTCCGCCGGATGTCATGGCCGGGTTCTTGGAATGTCTCGAAAAAGCGCTTGTTTCGTTAGCGCGAACATAGAAAGGGTCATTCGATGATTTCTCGTATCAAGAGCAAAATCAACAAATCATTTTTGAAATCTATCGATCGCGCGATGAGGAGGGAGAATCGAATCTACCCGTGCAGTGTCAGGGGCCATTCAATTCTGTTGGAGGTTGAGTCTGACATCGAGATTTTCCGCGCCGACACCTACGCAACGAAAGAACCGGAGACATTGGAATGGATCCAGCGCTTTTTCCGGCCGGAGGACGTAATTTACGACATTGGAGCCAACATTGGACTCTACTCGCTCTTTGCTGCAAAGCATCTTCGCTCCAGATGCAAAATTTACGCCTTTGAGCCTGAAGCCCTAAATTACGCGAAATTAAACAAAAATATATACACAAACGGGCTTTCCGGGTGCGTGGTACCTTGCTGTCTCGCAGTGGACGACAAGCTTTCCTTTGACTTATTTTATTTGCACCCCAACGTCTTTGCAGTGGAGAAACTAGGCGAAGGACTTGTTGCCGGCTCGGCGCTGCACGCCTTTGGAAACTCGAAGGACCATGAAGGACGGCCTTTCGAGGCTGTCCATCGGCAAGGTATGTTCGGTGCCTCTCTGGACTATCTCGTCGAAAATATGGGTTTGGACCTCCCGAATCACATCAAGATCGATGTGGACGGAAATGAAGAGAAGATTGTAGAAGGCGGAGAGCGAACACTGGACAACCCTCGTCTGAAATCCGTGTTAGTCGAGATCTCGACACGTAGAGGAGGCCGGGACCCGATTCTCCAACGACTGACGAAGGCTGGCTTTACTCAAGTGACAGATTTTGCGGAACACTCTTGCGCTCAACTCCGAGGAGGGCCTTACGAAGATTGCCAGAATACGGTCTTTGTCAGGCCCTAGTTACCCTATGGGGACCTGTTCCAGGGCTGTGGTAAATCGCACCCATCAGAGACAAAGAGGCAAATAGTGGCAAACTCTCGGGTTCCACACTGGGCGGAGCATCCGGATCTTGCATTTTATTACTCTCGGCAGCGCTGCCAGCCGAACGATTTGTACCTGTCCGAAAAGAGATTTCTTCCCTGGCTTGCCGCGAAAAGCGCGTCAGTTCTAGACACGGGTTGCGCTGCCGGTGGTTTCAAAAACATTTGGAGACATTACAACCAGCACATCGAGTATTCGGGTGTGGACATTTCATTCACATTGCTCAAATCGGCTCGGGCAAATCATCTGGACTGTGTTTTTCTTCAAGGCGATGTGAAGGTCGGGCTTCCGTTGCGGGATAGATCCGCAAGTGTAGTGGCAGCCCTGGGATGGTTGCATTGGGAACCCGATTATGACCACGCCATAGAAGAGCTTTGGCGAATAACGGACAGGCATCTCTTTTTCGACGTTCGCCTGAGCAATAATGACGCAGGAAACAGCATAGGAAACCAAAAATTGGCTCTGGCTTCACCTTGGGATGGTCAAACTATCGTCCCTTATATCACAGTGGCCTGGAACTCTTTCGTGCCTCTGATGCTGGATCTTCGACCGGCAGCGATTTTGGGTTACGGTTACTGGGGAAAACCCGCGGAAACCACAATAGGAGTGGATGATCAGGTATGTTTTGCCGCGTTTGTCATCGAGAGAACTTTGCCAGGGGTCCCATCAAACGCGCCGACAGTCTGTGTCGATCTGCCCCTCTTGTTTCCACTTCATTTAGGCGATCAGGTGGTCCTGGTGCCGCCGGACCAACTTGACTCGTTGGTACCGTGGAGCCAAGAACAACTTTCTGGAGCATGAAAATACCATGGCTATAGCAGCGCTTCTGTTAGGCCGAGGTGGAAGCACCGGCTTCCCGGGAAAGAATCTTTACAAGGTTTTGGGTCGGCCGCTAATGGCGTATCCTCTGATGGCAGCTCAGGCGTCCAGATATGTTGACCGGATCTACGTTTCTACGGATTCAGAGGAAATAATGTCCGTCGGTCGTCACTACGGCGCTGAAATTATCGTGAGGCCGCCGGAACTTTGCACCAGCCGGGCCCTTGGCGAGGATGCTTTTGTCCACGGTTATCGCGTGATGAGAGATTTATTGACGGCAAAAGGTAAAACAGTGGAACTCGTGGTCTTATTATTCGCCAATGCGGCAACTGTTTCCGGCGACCTCATCGACCAGGGCGTCGAGATACTTCGCTCAAATCCCATGTTCGACTCTGCGGTC
>Ga0172371_10005359_pt1 | contig 19038 bp, 19 predicted proteins | sample Lak12m_FD_114543 | JGI IMG/M metagenome (GOLD analysis project Ga0172371, IMG submission 114543) | Freshwater microbial communities from Kabuno Bay, South-Kivu, Congo - kab_022012_12m | ecosystem: Environmental > Aquatic > Freshwater > Lake | place: Democratic Republic of the Congo: South-Kivu...
GTCGCTGTAGGCGACGGACGGGGCGCCGGCCGGCCGCGGGCCACGGCATCGCCGGGGCCGCAGTCTCGACGCGTTGCCTTCGGCTGCCGTCGTCGCGTACGCTGGGGCCGACCCGCGGCTGGCGCACGCCGGCCGGAGCCCCGGATCCGAGGACGAATGCCCCGTCAGAACACCCTCGACGACCCGCGCCCGGCTTCGTCCGGCGCGTCCGTTCAGCGCGATCGCGGCGCGCTGGTGCGCGGCCTGCCCGGCCTCGTGCTGGTCGCGGTCGTGAGCCTCGCGCCGCTGTGGGGTGTGCTGTCGCTGGGCTGGAGCGTGCTCGCCGTCGCCTTCGTCTTCGTGGCCGACGGCGCCGCCGACGGGGTCTTCGTGTGGCGGCGCGCGAAGGAGGCGCGCGGCGGCGGCCGCGCCGACGACAGCGTGCTCGTGTCGGAGTTCGTGAAGACGTACTTCGTCGTGATCGCCGCCATGATCATGATCCTGTACATGGTGTTCGGCGGGCGGCTGCTCAAGCCCGGCGGCGAGGCTCCTGCGGGCGTGTTCGACCCCATCACGCAGTGGCAGTTCTGGGCGCTCGTGGCGGCGTTCGTGGCCGTCCGCGCCGCCACCTACGGGCTCGACTGGGTGCGCGGCGGCGAGGCCGCGTTCATGCCGCCGGCGGCGGTCGTGGCGGTGCCGCTGCGCCGCCTCTTCCTGCTCCAGTTCCTGGTGCTGGCCGGCGGCCTCGTCGTCTTCTGGCCGCTGAGGTCGTCGACGACCGCGCTCGCGGTGCTGGTCGCGGTCGTCGCCGCAGCACAGGTGGCGCTGTACGTGTACGACCGCTTGCGCGCCGGGCGCATCCGCGCCGCCGTGGCCGCCGGCGCCGTCGTGACGCGGGCGCCTGTCGCCGTTGCCAGGGCGGCGCCTCGCGGCGGTCGCAAGCGCCGTCGCCGCTGACGCGGCCGGGTGGCCGTCGCCGCTCTGTTGCCACGCCTTCGCGTCGCCGCGGACATTCGGCCTCGGTGCCTCCGTGGTGCTATGAATAGGCGCGGAGCTGCAGGGGAGGGCGTGGTGCCCGAGGATACGGTGGTCGTGAAGCTGTTCGCGGGCGTGAAGGCCGCGTTCGGCCGGCCGCAGATCGGCGTGGAGTGCGGCGACGGACGCGACCTGCGTTCCGTGCTGCTGGACGCCTGCGACACCCCCGCGCGCCACCGCGCCCTCTTCCTCACCTCCGGCCTGCTCAGGCCCGAGCTGCAGGTGCTCGTCAACGGCCGCAACGTCGTCTTCCTCGACGGCCTGCGGACCCCGGTGGCGAGCGGCGACGTGATCTCGGTGTTCCCGCCCATGTACGGCGGGTGATTCGACGGCGGCGCGGCCGCCGGACCGGAAACAGGTTCTCCTGAAAGGGGCGACTTTCATGGACCGGATGCTCGAAGTCGACATCGGCAGGTGCACGGGGTGCGGCACCTGCGAGCTCATGTGCTCGTTCCGCCACCACGGCGAGTTCAATCCGCGCAAGGCGCGGATCCGCCGCACGGTGTACCTGCACGAGGAGCTGGCCATTCCCGTGGTGTGCACGCAGTGCAAGGACGCGTGGTGCCAGCGCATCTGTCCGTCCGGCGCGATCAGCCGCACGAGGCTCGCCGACGGCGCCGAGGTCGTGAAGGTCAATCACGAGAAGTGCGTGGGCTGCCGCATGTGCCAGCTCGCCTGTCCGTTCGGCAACATCGAGGTCGGGGCGAGCGGCCACGCCGAGAAGTGCGACCTCTGCGACGGCGACCCCCAGTGCGTGCGCTTCTGCGCCCGCGGCGCGCTTCGCTACATCGACTCCGAGCAGAGCATCGTGGCGAGGCGCGCGGAGGTTGCGGCGCAGCTGGCCGACTCCTACCGGAGAGGGGAGTGACGATGTTCGGCTGGACCGGCAAGCTCCTGCGCGTGGATCTCTCCGCGCTCACCTGGTCGGCGGAGGCCGTCGACCGCAAGAAGGCCGAGGAGTACATCGGTGGCCTCGGCTTGGGCGCCAAGTACCTGTACGACGAGATCGACCCGGCCGTGGAGCCCTTTGCGCCGGAGAACAAGCTCATCTTCTCCACCGGCCCGCTCACCGGCACCGGCGCCCCGGCCGGCAACCGCTACGTCGTCGTGACGAAATCGCCGCTCACCGGCGGCATCGCCAACTCCACGGCCGCCGGCGAGTTCGGTACCAACCTCAAGTACGCCGGCTGGGACCTGCTGATCTTCGAGGGCAGGGCGAAGAAGCCGGTGTACCTGTTCATCGAGGACGGACAGGTCGAGTTCGGCGATGCATCCGATCTCTGGGGACAGGACACCGAAGTCACCGAGCAGGCCGTGATCGCGCTCACCGCGCCCGACGCCAAGGTGGCCTGCATCGGGCCGGCGGGGGAGAAGCTGGTGCGCTTCGCCTGCGTGATGAACGACATGGGCCGCGCCGCCGGCAGGTCGGGCGTCGGCGCCGTGATGGGCTCCAAGAACCTCAAGGCGATCGCCGTGCGCGGCACCGGCGGCGTCAAGGTCGCCGACCCCGAGCGCTTCATCGCCGGCGTGGCCGACTGCTACGCGACCCTCGACGACCCGTACACCGAGCACTTCCACCAGACCGGGACCCCCGGCGTGCTCGAGCTGGTGCACACCTACGGCGCCATGCCGACCCGCAACTTCCAGCAGGGCGTGAACCCCGAGTACGAGAAGCTCACCGGCGAGGTGCTGGCCGACACGCTCTCGGTGCGCAAGCGCATGGGCATGGGCTGCCCCGCGTGTCCGATCGCCTGCGGGCGCGTGAGCCGCGTGCCGAGCGGGGAGTTCGAGGGTCTCGGGGCGGGACCTGAGTACGAGACCATCGGCATGTTCGGCTCGAGCTGCTACACCAACGACTTCGAGCCTGTCTGCAAGGCCAACTTCATCTGCAACCGCATGGGCATGGACACGATCTCGGCCGGCAACTCGATCGCCTGCGCCATGGAGATGTTCGAGGCCGGCGTGCTGACCGAGAAGGAGATCGGTTTCCCGCTGCCGTTCGGCGACGCGGAGGCGATGGTCAAGCTCACGCAGATGATCGCCGACCGTGAGGGCTTCGGCGACCTGCTCGCCGAGGGCGCCTGGCGCATGAGCGCCCACTACGGCCACACCGAGTACTTCATGGGCGTGAAGAAGCAGGAGTTCCCGAGCTACGACGGGCGCGCCCTGCAGGGCATGGCCCTGGGCTACGCGACACAGCCGCGCGGCGCCTGCCACATCCGCGGCGAGCTCCAGGACCTCGACCTGTACGGGCAGGTCGGCTGGCGCGTCACGACCGACCGTGGCCTGGACGCGGTGGACCCGCTGCGCTGGGACGACAAGCCCGAGCTCGCCGTGGACGTGCAGGACTGGTTCTGCCTCATCGACTCGTGCGGCGTGTGTAACTTCGTCTGGTTCATGGGCTGTCACGAGGACCAGATGCGCGAGCTGATCGAGGCGGCGACGGGCATCGATATGGGCGGGCATGAGGGCTTCATGCGCACCGGCGACCGCATCTTCAACATCGAGACGCTGTTCAACCGGCGGGCCGGCATGACCGCCGCCGACGACACGCTGCCCGAGCGCATGCTGAAGACGCCGATGCCGGACGGCCCGGCCAGGGGCCACGTGTGCGAGCTCGACAAGATGCTGCCGCCGTACTACGAGCTGCGCGGCTGGGACGAGCACGGCAACCTGAGGCCGGAGAAGGCGGCCGAGCTGGGGCTCGTCGTGCCGGAGCCGGCGTGAGCCGTGACTGAAGCGACCGGGCGGCCTGAGCGATGACCCGCCCGCACCTGCTGGTGCTCGGCAACAGCGCCGCCGCGCTGACCGCCGTGCGCGCGTACCGCGCGCACGGCGGTGCGGCGCGGGTCACGATGGTCTCGGCCGAGGCGTGCGCGGCGTACTCGCCGGTGCTCACGACGTACTACCTGCGCGGCACGGTGGAGGAGGAGGCGCTGTACCTCTGCGATGCCGCGGGCTACAGCGCCCTGGAGGTCGCGTGCCGCTTCGGCATCGCTGCCCTCGAGCTGGACGCCGAGGCACAGACGGTGACGCTCTCTGACGGGTCCCGGCTCAGCTACGATCAGCTGCTGATCGCGACCGGCGCGTCGCCGCGCCGGATCGGCGGCGATCTGGACCCGGAGGCGGCCGCCGAGGTCTGCTACCTGCGCACGCTCGCCGACGCGCGGCGGATCCGCGAGCGGGCGGCCGGCGCGGCACACGTCGTCGTGCTCGGCGCCGGCCTCGTCAGCCTCCAGGTCGCGACGGCGCTGGCGCGCCCGGATCGCCGCGTGACCTGCATCGTCTCGTCGCAGCAGATCCTCTCGCAGAACATCGACGCCGAGGCCGCCGGCCTGCTGCGCGCCCATGTCGAGCGGTCGGCGAACGTCGAGTTCGTGTTCGGGACAGACGTGACCGGGCTGGAGCAGGCCGACGGCGGCTACCGGGTCGGCCTCGGCTCGGGCGCCGAGCTGACCGCCGACCTGGTCGTCGCCGGCAAGGGCATCGCGCCCAACCTCGGCTTCGTCGACCGCTCGCAGCTGCGCGCCGACCGGGGCCTCGTCGTCGACCGCACGATGAAGACCAGCCGCCGGGACGTCTACGCCGCCGGCGACGTGTGTGAGTGCCGCAACCGCGTCACGCGCCGCCGCGAGCCGGTGACGAACTGGATCGACGCCTGCGAGCAGGGCCGCATCGCCGGCGCGAACCTGGCCGGGCATGAGGTGACGACGCCCGGCTCGGTGGCCGAGAACGTGACCACGCTCTTCGGCCTGTCTGTGGCCTCGATCGGCATCACGCGGCCGGACGAGACCCGGGGGCTCGGGCAGCTGGCCCGCCACGACGAGCGCCGGAGCCGGTACCGGAGGCTGTTCCTGCGGGACGGCAAGCTCGTCGGGGCGGCGCTTGTCGGCGACATCTCGGACGCCGGCGTGCTGCGCAGCGTGATCGTCGGCGGGGCCGACGTGGGGAGGACGCCGGAGCAGCTGCTGCTGCGGCCGGCCACGTATGCCGACGTGCTCTCCCGGAACGCCCGGCCACGCGGCGCGACCCACTGAGGCAGCTCCTGCGGCCCGCTTGTGGGGAAGGCGTCCAGGCAGGCGCAGCAGAAGCCGTGCGCGATCAGGTGCCGGCGGACTGCTCCGCTCCGGCAGTGGCCGGGATGAGGCCGGCAAGCACCGTGCGGAGCGCGTTCAGGACGACGTCAGGCTCGTAGCTGCTGCCGAAGATCGTCTCCTGCACGGCCAGGCCGTCGATGACGGCCGAGAGCAGCATGCTCAGGCCGCGGCGCAGCTCGTCCGTCACGTCCTGCCCCCGCAGGTCCAGCCAGTCCACGTTGGAGTCGAACCACGTCTCGTACAGCCGCACGAAGTGCCTGTTGATGGCTTCGCTCTTCGTCGCCTGCGGAAGCAGCTCGAAGAACCCGGTGAAGGAGTCCGGATCGAGCGAGATGGTGCGCACGTTCTCGATGAGCGCGTCGATCCGACGCTCCGCCGTCATCACGGTGTCGGGGGGGCGGAGGTCGGCAGACTCGTCCAGTACGATCTCGGCCATGGTCGCGTTGACGAGGCCCTCCTTGTTGCCGAAGTAGTACCGCGTGGACGCCTTGTTCACGCCGGCCTCGGCTGCGACCGCCTCCAGGGTGAGCCCGGCGTAGCCGTCGCGTGCCAGGATGTCGCGCGCGGCTCTGATCATGCGACGGGCCGTCGGATGCGTGACGTGCAGGTCAGCGCCGGCGTCAGGCCCCGCGACCGGAGCACACGTCTGATCGCTGAAGTCTGATCCGCTCACCGCCGGCCTTCCTCATCGCCCCACGAAATGGAGCCTAGGGTAGCACGTCTGTCCCGCAGACCCCGCGGCAGTTGCATCCGCAGCGACCTGCCTCTATCGTAGTATACCAACCGGTTGGATAAGTTGCCGGAGAGTCCGTATGGACTGAAGGGCGAGGGGGCCTTGAGCGCATCATCCCCAAGGAGCGTTTCCACTGCCGGGGGACCTTCTTCGTCCGCCTCGGGCTCGTTGCTGCGCTTGCTTGTGGACGCCTCCAGGTGCACCGGATGCGGCTGCTGTGAGCTGGCGTGCTCGCTGCGCAACCGCGGCGCGTGCGACCCGGCTCGATCGCTCGTGTCGGTCGTCCGCCTGTACGGCGAGGGGCTGTTCGCAGCGGTGCCGGTCACGTGCCGTCAGTGTGAGGAGCCCCTGTGCGTCTCCCTGTGCCCCGCCGGCGCGCTGGACCGGCGAGACGATGACGGTGTCGTCGTGGTGGACCGGGCGTCGTGCATCGGCTGCCGCACCTGCGTCGAGGTGTGCCCCTGGGGCGCCCCCTCGATCGACGTGCGCATCGGCACGGCGCAGAAATGCACGCTCTGCGACGGCGACCCCGCGTGCGTGAAGGTGTGCGCCGAGCGCGCGTTGACCTTCGCCGCCCCCCAGGAAGAAGGCCCGCGGCGCAAGCGCGCCGCGGCCGGGACGTACCTGGCCTACCTGGAGTCCGCGACCGCGGGCGGCGCGCAGCCGGCGGGGCGAAGGGGCCTGACGTGAGGCAGTCGTTCGGCGGCAGCATCCTTCACGTCCATCTCGGCAGGCGGGAGTGGCACTGCGTGCCGGCCGAGAGGTACGCGCGCGAGTCGCTCGGCGGCCGCGGCCTCGCCGCCCGCCTGCTCTTCGAGTCGGCCGGCGGAGCCGGCGGCGCCGACGCTGGGGGCGGAGCCCTGTGCCTCGCACCCGGGGCGCTCACAGGGACGGCGTACCCCGGTTGCCCGCGCACGGAGGTGATGTGGACCTCGGGCGCGGCAGGGCGCCTCTGCCGGGCAGGGATGGACGGCTGCTGGGGCGCGGAGCTCAGACAGGCCGGCTGGGACGCCGTTGTCCTGGTCGGCCGCGCCGACAGGCCCGTCTACGTCTCGGTGCGCAACGATGCCGTCGAGGTGCGAGACGCCGGTGGGCTCCGGGGGGCCACGCACAGTGAGACCCAGGATCTGATCCGCTCCGAGCTGGACAGCCCGGATGCCCGTGTTGCCTGCATCGGCCCGGCGGGCGAGCGGCGTGAGGCCTGCGCGACGATCCTCCACGACCTGGGCGGTTCCACGGGAGACGCGGGCTCCGGCGCGGCGCTCGGGTCGAGGAACTGCAAGGCGATCGCTGTGCGGGGTACGAGAGGAGTGCCGATCGCCGCGCTGAGCCGGTTCCTGGAGCTCTGCTTCGCCGCACACGAGAGCCTGCACGCCTGCCGGTGCGACGCGAAGGTGCGGCCTTCTGTCCCGCAGGAAGCTCCCAGAGGCTGGGAGGTCCGGCGGGCCGCCTGCGCAGGCTGCCCGGTTTCGTGCCTGGCCGCCTTCAGGGTGCGGGGTCAGGGCAGCGCGGTGCTGCCGTCGGACGCGTGCGCGGAGCTCCTGCCCGAGGTGCGCCGGCGCGAGCCTGCCGCCTGGTACGCGTTCGTGCGCCTGTGCCGGCAGGAGGGCGTGGACCCCGGAGCGGTGGTGGCGGCCGCCCGCCAGACGCAGGGCGAAACGCTCACCCGGACATCGCCCTCGCTGGCCGCCGCCGCGGGCATCCTCGGGTGGCCGCGGGAGGGGGACGGACCCGGGCACGTGACGACCGTCGGCCGCGAAGCTTCAGTGCCCGCGGCTCACGGCGACCCAGTGGATGGAACGGCGGCGGTCGTGGACGGCCTCGTCGGTGGCTGCGAGCGCCTCGCCGGTGGGACGAGCGGCCCGTCTCGCCTTCGGAGCTACGCGGCTGCTCTGGCCGCAGGGCTCGGGCGCGCGGTGGACGGCGACCAGCTTGCCCGCGCGGCGGCCCAGACCGTCCGCCTCGAGGGCGTGCTCCTGTGGAACGCCGCCGCCGGACGCGCCCCGGGCCGCCTCCGCGCTCACGCGGAGGCCCGCCGGGGATCGGCGGCGGCTCCGACGGGAGGTGTCCCCGTTGCTCGCTGAAGCGCCCAGGAGCTCCGTGCGCGAGCTCAGGGAGCGGATGGCTCTCGAGGGACCGGCCGGTCTCACGGGGCGGCCGCGGGCGACGGAACCTCAGCGAGCCTGGGACCTGCTCATCGCCGGGTACCTCTACCTCGGCGGTCTCGGCGCCGGGGCGTTCGCGGTGGCGACGGTCGCCTCATGGCTCGGCCTTGGGCTCGGCCCGTCGACAGTGACGCTCCCGGGCGGCCTCACGGCGGACTGGGCCGCGCTGTTCCTCTTCTGGGGCCCGTTCGCGACGGCGCTGGGAGCGGCGCTGCTCGTGTTCCACCTGGGCAGGAACCGCTTGCGCTTCTGGAGCGCCGGCTTCAACCCCCGCACGTCCTGGATGGCGAGGGGGTTCTCGATCCTGCTGGCCTTCATCGTGCTCGGCGGCATCGCGGCGCTGGTCTCCGTCTTCCTGCCGGCCGAGCCGGAACGGGCGCCGGTGCTGTGGTACGCCCTCGAGGCCGTCGCCGTGGTCGCGGCGCTGGGCACTGCCGTGTACACCGGCATCCTCCTCCGGTCGATGGCGTTCATCCCCGCCTGGCGGTCGGCCGCGCTCCCGTGGCTCTTCCTGGCGTCTGCGCTCTCGACCGGCTCCATGGGGCTCGTCCTGGGCGGAGTGGCGTACGGTCTCGTCAGCGGCGACGGTACCGCGGCCGCGGAGCTGACCCGCGGGCTGGCCGTTGTGGAACCGTTCGTCATCGCTGTCGAGGCGGCGCTGCTCGCGGCCTACGTCACCGGTCTGCGACGAGGAAAGCCGGCCGGGCGGCTGTCCGCCGGGCTCTGGCTGAGCGGGCGCCGGCGCTTGGGGTTCTGGGGCGGGATCGTCGGATTGGCCCTGGTGCTGCCGCTCGTGCTGGTCCCGGCCGAGCTGGTCGTGGGATCGTGGATCCTGGCCGCCACGGCCGCGCTGAGTGTGCTGGCGGGCGGGTTCGTGCTGCGCTGCGGCGTCCTCGCCATCGGCATCACCGAGGCTCCACCTCTGTACAGGCTGGCCCAGCTGCGTGCCTCCGTGGCGGCGGTCGTGGGACAGCCTGCGGGCCGGGCGGCCGGATGAACGGCAAGGTCATCCTCGTCGACCAGCGGCTGTGCGACGGCTGCGGCCTCTGCGTCGCTGCCTGCGCGCTCGTCCACACCGGGGAGGTGGACGCGGCACGGGCGCACATCGCGGTCTTCCGCGCCGGGGAGGACTTCTACGCGCCGCTCACCTGCCATCACTGCGAGACACCGTCGTGCGCGCGCGCCTGCCCCACGAAGGCCTGCCGCCGGGATGTGGACGGGCGCCGGGTGCTCATCGACGAGCGCGCCTGCATCGGCTGCCGCGCCTGCAACGTGGCCTGCCCGTTCGGGCACGCGCACTACGACGCCGTGGCGAAGGTGAGCGCCAAGTGTGACTACTGCGATGGCCGGCCGGAGTGCGTCAGGGTCTGTGAGCCGGGCGCCGTGCGCTACGTGCACGCGGACGAGAGCTCCCTGCACCGGCGCCGCAGGGTCGCTCTGGCGGAGGTCACCGGGCATCTCGAGGCGGTCATCGGAAAGGAGGCCTGGGGTGCAGCTGCCGATGAGTGAGCCGCGATCCGCGCGCCGCGGGCGTGGACGGCCGTTGACGGGGCTGCACGTGGACGTCGGCGCCGGCCGCGCGGAGCGCGAGGAGCTGCCCTGCGAGGTCGCCCGCGCGTACCTGGGCGGTCGCGGGCTGGGCGTGTACCTGCTCCTGCGGGCGGGGGCGTTCGCGGTCGACCCGTTGTCGCCGCGCAGTCCGCTCGTCGTCGCTCCCGGCCCGCTGACCGGCAGCACCGCGCCGGCCACCGGCCGGTACAGCATCAGCGCGCGCTCGCCGCTGACCGGCACCGTGTTCGACGGCAACTCCGGCGGCGGCCTCGGCATCGCCCTGCGCCGCTGCGCCCTCGACTACCTGGTCGTCGAGGGCGCCTGCGATGAGCCCTCCTACGTCCTGGTCGACCGCACCGGCGCGACGCTGCGGCCCGCCGGCGAGCTGTGGGGCCTGGACGCCCCGGCCGCGCTGGCCCGCCTGCGCTCGGCGCACGGCCGCTGCGAGGCTGCGGTGATCGGGCGGGCCGGCGAGACCGGCGTGCTCTTCGCCAGCATCGTCAACGACCGCGGCCGCCAGGTGGGCCGCGGCGGCCTCGGCGCCGTCATGGGCGCCAAGCGCCTCAAGGGTATCGTGGTCCTGCCGCCGGACGGCGGCGCCCCGGAGCCGGCCGACCCGGACGGCTTCGCGGCCGCCGTGGACGAGGTCGCGGACCTTGTGCGCTCCAATCCGGCCACCGGCAGGCAGCTGCCGCGGTTCGGCACCAGTGTGCTCGTCCACCTGCTCGACCGCTCCGGCGTCATGCCCACGCGGAACTTCCGGGAGAGCCGGTTCGAGCTCGCTGCCGCGATCAGCGGCGAGTCGCTGCACTCGTCGGCCGGCGGCAAGAGCACGGCCTGCGCAGGCTGCCCGGTCGGCTGCGCCAGGGACCTGGCCACCGGCTCCGGCCGGGGAAGAGGCCCTGAATACGAGAGCATCTGGGCGTTCGGGGCCACCTGCGGCATCGGCGACCTGGCCGCCATCGTCGCCGCCAACCACGCCTGCAACGACGCCGGCCTCGACGCCATCACCATGGGCGCGACGATCGCCTGTGCCATGGAGCTGGCGGAGGAAGGCCTGCTCCCGGACGCTCCCCGGTTCGGCCAGGCCGACGCCCTCCTGCCCCTGGTGGAGGACGTCGTGCAGGGGCGGGGCCTCGGCGAGGAGCTCCGCCTCGGTTCGCGCGCGCTCGCGGCTCGTCACGGCAGACCCGAGCTCTCGATGAGCGTCAAGGGTCTGGAGCTGACGGCCTTCGACCCGCGCGGGATGACCGGTCAGGGCCTCGCCTTCGCCACCTCCAACCGCGGGGGCTGCCACACCCGTGCCACGACGCTCGGCTACGAGATCATCGGTGTGCCCGAGCGCCTCGACCGCTTCAGCGCTGCCGGCAAGGCGGAGCCCGTCATCGCCCTGCAGGACCTGAACGCGGTGCTCGATTCGCTGGTGGGCTGCAAGTTCGCGGCGTTCGCCGTGACGCCGCGCTCCTTCGCGCGCCTGCTCGGCGCGATGCTCGGCGAGCCCCTCGAGACGGACGAGCTTCTGCGGGCGGGGGAGCGCATCTGGAACGCCGAGCGGCTCTTCAACCTGCGCGCCGGCTTCACCCGTGACGACGACAGCCTGCCTCTCCGGCTGCTGCACGAGCCGGTGCCGGCGGGGCCGTGCGCGGGCCACGTCGTCGACCTCCAGCCGATGCTGGACGAGTACTACGAGCGGCGGGGCTGGGACGCCCACGGCGTCCCCACCGCGGCCAGGCTGGCCCAGCTCTCGATCGCGTCAGACGGCCTGCCGAACCCCTCACCCGCGTTCCGAATGACGCCGACGGAAGGAGGACCTTCCCCATGTACAGAGTCGTGACCGTGGACATCGAGAAGTGCACGGGCTGCCGCTCGTGCGAGATCGCCTGCTCGCTGCACAACTTCGGCGAGTGCAACCCCGCCCGCGCTCGGATCCACGTGGTCAAGACGCAGAAGGAAGCGGTGACGACCACGATCCCCATCCTCTGCCGGCAGTGCGCCGACCCGCTGTGCATGAAGATGTGCCCCGCCGAGGCGCTCTCGCGCAACGAGGAGACCGGTGCCGTGGTGGTCGCGAAGGAGAAGTGCCTGGGCTGCCACACGTGCGTGTACGTCTGCCCCTTCGGGGCGCCCGCCGTCGACCCGGTCACCGGCGTCTGCGAGAAGTGCACGCTCTGCGACGGCGACCCTCACTGCGTGAAGGTCTGTTCCAAGGAAGCCCTCACCTTCGGCGACGAGGTGGAGGAGAGCATGCATCGCAAGCGCGCGGGGCTCGAGAAGTACCTCGAGCACCTCGCGACCGTCACCGAGACCTGAGAGGAGGGAGCAGCGATGCCGTTCCTGAACGCAGGCAGGATCCTGCACGTCGACCTCACGACGGGAGAGACCCGGACGCAGGCGACCAAGGAGTACGCCGACCGCTATCTGGGCGGGCGCGCCATCAACGCCGCCCTCGTGTACGACCTCGTGGGCCCGGACACCGATGCACTCGGGCCCGAGAACATCCTGTCCCTGGGTGTGGGGCCGCTGGGCGGCACCTCGTACCCGGGATGCAGCCGCCTCGACGTGATGGCCAAGTCGCCGGTGACCAACCTGCTGGGCGACTCCAACATGGGCGGCTACTGGGCGGCCGAGCTCAAGTACGCCGGCTACGACCACCTCGTGCTGCACGGCCGCTCCGAGAAGCCGGTGTACGTCTGGATCCACAACGACAAGGTCGAGCTGCGCGACGCCGCCAGGCTGCTCGGCAAGAACACCGTCGACACGCAGCAGGCCATCCTCGACGAGCTCGACAACCCCAACGTGAAGGTGATCAGCATCGGCCCGGCGGGTGAGAACCTGGTCACCTGGGCCGACCTGCACCAGGGCACCTGCCACGCGGCGGCACGCACGGGCATGGGCGCCGTGCTGGGGTCGAAGAACGTGAAGGCGCTGGCCGTGCGCGGCACCCAGGGCATCAAGGTCGCGGACCCGGACGCCCTCATGACCGCGTGCCTCGAGGCACACACCGCGATCCGCGGCTCCGAGATGTTCGGGGAGTACTCCACAGTGGGCACGAGCTGGTGCGAGGCGTCGTACGGCCGCTCCGGCATCGAGTGCGGCGGCGACGGTCACGAGGGGCCTATCCCGGACTGGGACCCGCACCGCGACCAGGCCTTCGACCAGTTCTGGACCGAGTACGGCATCAAGCGGACCGGCTGCATGGGCTGCCCGGTGCACTGCATGGAGACCTACTTCGTCCCGGGGGTCGGCAGCGCCTCGATGTCGTGCGAGCTGTACACACAGACCACCGGGGAGCTGCGCCAGGACCTGCTGCGCGGCATCAAGCTGGTCAAGCTCTGCCAGGAGATGGGCATCGACGAGACCTCGGTGTCCAACCTGCTGCAGTGGCTCCTCGTCCTGAAGGACATGGGCGTCATCGACGACAGCCACCTGGACGGCGTGCCGCTGGCGTGGGGCGACGTGGACTCCCAGGTCGAGCTCACGAAGAAGGTCATCTTCAGGGAAGGCGTCGGCGATGTGTTCGCCGACGGCCTGCTGGCTGCGGCGCAGCACCTCGACGCCCGCACGGCCCCGGGCCCGCGCGGCGGCGCCAGCACCTACGTCTACGCGATGCAGGTCAACAACAACCCCATGTACGGCATCAACCCGCGCGTGAAGTCGATGGCGCTCGCCTACGCCGTCGGGCGGCGCTCGGACTGTATCTCCGACCTCAACATGCAGGACTTCGACATCATGAGCGTGTCGGCGGAGTACCCGGGCTGGACCGACGAGCAGCGGCACGAGGCCGCCGAGTTCGACGCCGAGACGGCGCGGTACGTCTCGGGTGAGCCCAGGGCGGCCGACTTCGACGTCATCGACGGCAAGGCGATGATCGTGCACGACATGGGCCGCACCGTCGGCATGGCCGACATGGCCGGCACCTGCAAGCAGCACCTCAAATGGCTGTACCTGGACTCCACCCCGGCGCACATGTCGGCGGCCATCTCGGCCGGCGTAGGCAAGACGGTGACGGCCGACGACCTGATGTGGGCCTCCCTGCAGCTGCGCACCCTCGAGCGGGCCCTGGAGTGCAGGTGGGGCCGCCGTCGCGAGCACGACACGATCCCGGAGAAGGAGTTCGACAAGCTCGTCTCGCAGGGCGTGTTCAAGGGCAGGTCGTACACCAGCCGCGAGGACCTCGAGGCCATGAAGGACGAGTACTACTGGCTGCGCGGCTGGGACAAGGCGACCGGGATCCCGTACGGCGAGACGCTGCGGGACTTCGGCCTGGATCACGTCGCCGATGACCTCGCACGGCTCGGCATCCTGCCGGCGTGCGCCGACGAGCAGCAGCGCCGGGCCGGCATCGCGAAGGCCTCAACGCTCGGCTACGTGTGGCCGGAGCTCGTCGGCCGCGACAATCCCGGCGGCAACAAGGCGCCGTGGGCGGCGGACGAGCCGGAGGCCGACGCGCAGCCCGTGGCGGTCGGCGGCGCGGATGCGGAGACGTCGTGAGCACGCGCGTGACGGACGCCGCCCCCGTCGGCGACCGCGTCGTCGTCGGCTTCTTCGCGACCATGCGCGACGCGTTCGGCAGTCAGGAGCTGACCGTGCCGCTCGACGACGCCGGGAGCGTCCGCGACCTGCTCGACCGGCTGTGCACGTCGCCGCTTCGCGAGCGCGCCGTGCGCGACGAGTGCGGCGCCCTGCGCGGCGACCTGACCCTGCTCGTCAACGGCCACCACGTCGACGCGGTGGGCGGGCTCGACGCCCCCCTCCACGACGGCGACGTGGTGTCCGTGTTTCCGCAACTGTTCGGCGGTTGAACCAAGGAGGACCTGCAACGTGAGTGCCATCATCACCCGCATGGGCGACGGCAGCACTGTCGAGCTGACCCGCGACGAGCTGAAGGCGGACATCCTGGAGGGTTCGGAGGCGGCGGCCAAGAAGGGCAAGATCCCGGCGCTCTCCGAGTCCGACGTCGAGTACCTGCTCGAGATGTTCTGCTGCCCGAGCCGCATCTGGGGCGTCGCGCGCGGCCACGAGGCCATCATGAGCAAGGACGGCGGCACGAACACCCTGATCAGCAGCCGCCTCTCCTGCGGCATCGCCGCGCCGATCGGCCGGGAGGCGGCTGTGCGCCTCTTCGAGAGCGCCTTCGCCTTCGACACCATGGAGGTCGGCCACCTCGACTACTCGGTCAAGCCGAGCAAGTTCATCGTCACCGTCGAGGCCGAGCACATGGAGCTGCTGCAGCAGAACACCGTCCTGCCGCTGTTCTATGGCTTCATGCCCAACCTCGGCCTCTACTACCGGCCTGACGGCCCCTTCGAGAACCCCTCCGATCTCATGCCGAACGGCAGGATCGCCGAGGCGCGCGCGACCCAGGAGGAGGCCCTCGAGGCCTGCTACGCCGACGTCGTCTGGCAGGCGAAGCAGATGGAGGACACCGGCGCCGACGGCATCAACCTCGACACGGTGGCCTCGACCGGCGACGCCGAGTTCCTCGCCACGCTGCGCGCCTGCGAGACGATCAGCTCCGAGACCGAGATGGCGGTCGAGGTCTCGATGGCCTCCGAGATGGTGCTCGGGTTCCACGGCCAGTTGGAATACAGGGGCACGCGCCTGGCCGGCCTCTGGCCGCACCAGCAGATGAAGCTGGCCGAAGAGGCCGGGGCCGCCATCTTCGGCCCCGTCGTCAACAACAACACGCGCAGGAGCTGCGCCTGGAACGTGGCCCGCGCCGTGACCTTCGTCAAGGCCTGCACGGCCGAGGCGCGGATCCCCATCCACGTGAACGTCGGCGGCGGCGTCGGCGGGGTGCCGATGGTCGAGGTCTCGCCCCTCGACATCGTCAGCCGCGCCGGCGCGGCGATGATCGAGGTCGGCGGAGCCGACGGCTTGTAGGTCGGCTCAGGCGACCCCAACGGTATGAGCATGGCGCAGGCCATGGCCTCGTCGATGGGCGGCATCCGCACCGCCGGAGATCTGGTGGCAAGGATGCAGCTCAAGAAGATGAGGCTCCCCGAGGCCAAGCGCTACGTCGCCGACAAGCTCGGCGTCTCCACACTCGACCTCTCCGACTCGACGATGATGCGCACGGTGCGCGAAGACTTCGACATCGGCGTGGTCACGGGCACGCCGGGTCTGGCGAAGGGCCTCGCGGCGAAGGCTCGGATCGCCGAACTGCTCGATGTGCAGGTGAACAGTGTCGAGCAGCTCAGGCGGAGGATGGACGCCGTGCCGGCGGGGGTCAGGTGACTGCGGTGGACGGCTCGCAGGGCGAGGTCGAGGTCAGGTTCTTCGCTGACCTCGCCCAGGCGTTCGGCAAGGAGGTCACGAGGCCGGTCGGGCCGGCCACGGACGTGGTCGCCCTGCTCGGCGGGCTCTGCGACACGCCGGGCCGCAGAGGAGCGCTCTTTCAGGGCGAAGCCCTGCGGGAGCGCCTGACCGTCCTCGTCAACGGCCGCAACATCCTGTTCCTGGACGGCCTGTCCACGTCGCTGCACGACGGCGACGTCGTCTCGGTCTTCCCGCCGGTGTACGGTGGGTAGTCAGGGGCTGGCCGAGCCGGGAGGCACTGTGTACGACGAGCTGAGAGAGGAGACCAACTGGTGAGCAAGGCGCTGACCATCGACATCGCCAGGTGCACGGGCTGTCACACCTGCGAGTTCATGTGTTCGTTCGAACATCACGACGAGTTCAACCCGCGCCTGGCGCGGATCCACACCACGGTGTACCTGCACCAGGAGCTCGCGGTGCCGGTCGTCTGTTCTCAGTGCGAGGACGCCTGGTGCCAGAACATCTGCCCGACCGGCGCCATCAGCAAGACCACGCTGGCGGGGAGCGACGCCCGGGTCGTGCTCGTCGACGAGCGCAAGTGCGTCGGCTGCAAGATGTGCGTGATGGCCTGCCCGTTCGGGGCTATGCAGCTCGGGCCGCACGGCCACGCCGAGAAGTGCGACCTCTGCGGCGGGGACCCGATGTGCGCGCAGTTCTGCCCGCGCGGGGCGCTGCGCTTCGCCGAGGTGGAGGACCCGGAGATCGACAAGCGGGAGAAGCTGGCCGCGCAGCTGGCCACCTCCTACAGGGAGGGGGACTGACCGTGTACGGCTGGCACTACAAGGTCCTGAGGATCGACCTCACCGCCGGTACCGCCTCGGTCGAGGAGCTGGACCGGCAGGTGGCCGAGCGCTACATCGGCGGCCTCGGCCTCGGCACCAAGTACCTGTACGACGAGGTCGACCCCACGGTCGACCCGCTCGGCCCCGACAACAGGCTGTACTTCGCCACCGGGCCGCTCACCGGCACCGGCGGGCCGGCGGGCAACCGCTACATGCTGGTCACCAAGTCGCCGCTCACCGGCGGCATCGCCAACTCCAACGCCGCCGGCGAGTTCGCCCAGACCATCAAGTTCGCCGGGTACGACATGATCGTCGTGCAGGGCGCGGCGAAGAGCCCGGTCTACGTGTACATCGACGACGACGACGTGAGCATCCGCGATGCCGCCGGCCTGTGGGGCCTCGACACCGAGGAGACCGAGCACGCCGTGATCGCCGCCACGGCCCGGGATGCCAAGGTCAGCTGCATCGGTCCGGCCGGCGAGATGCTCGCGCGCTACGCCTGCGTCATCAACGATATGGGGCGTGCCGCCGGCCGCGGCGGCGTGGGCGCGGTGATGGGCTCGAAGAAGCTCAAGGCCATCGCCGTGCGCGGCACCGGCGGCGTGAAGATCGCCGACAAGGCGCGCTTCATGCAGGCCACGCGCGAGAGCTACGCAGCCCTGACCGATCCCTACATCGACCACTTCCACAAGCACGGCACGCCCGGCGTGCTCGAGCTCGTCAACTCCTACGGCGGCCTCCCGACCAAGAACTTCCGCTTCGGCACCAACGACTTCCACGAGGACATCTCCGGCGAGCGCCTCGCCGAGGCGCAGTCGGTGCGCAAGCGCATGGGCGTGGGCTGTCCGTCCTGCCCCGTGGCCTGCGGGCGCGTCTCGAAGGCGAGCGGCGGCGTCTTCAGCGTCGGCGCCGGCCCCGAGTACGAGACCATCGGCATGCTCGGGTCGAGCTGCTACACCAACGACCTCGAGGCCGTGACGCAGGCGAACTTCCTCTGCAACCGCGCCGGCCTCGACACCATCACCATGGGGGCGACGATCGCCTGCGCGATGGAGCTGTACGAGCTCGGCGTCATCCCCAGGGAGGACATCGGCTTCGCTCTGCCGTTCGGCGACGCGAAAGCGATGGTGAAGCTCACCGAGATGACGGCGAAGCGCGAGGGCTTCGGCGACCTCATGGCCGAGGGCAGCTACCGCCTCGCCGCGCACTACGGCCACCCCGAGTACTCGATGAGCGCGAAGAAGCAGGAGTTCGCCAGCTACGACCCGCGCGCCATCCAGAGCATGGGCCTGGCGTACGCCACCGAGCCGCGCGGCGGCTGCCATATCCGCGGCGAGGCCCAGGACGTCTCCATCTACTCGGTGACGCACTGGAACCTGATGAAGGACCGCGGCTATGACCAGCCTCTTGACCCGCTGAGCTGGGAGGACCAGCCGGACATCGTCGCCGAGCTGCAGGACTGGTTCCGTCTCATCGACTCCGGCGGCCTCTGCAACTTCATGTTCTACCTGGGCATGGACGAGGACCAGCTGCGCGACCTCATCGAGGCGGCCACCGGCATGGACATGGGCGGCCACCAGGGGCTCCTGCGCATCGGCGCCCGCATCTTCAACTTGGAGGTGCTGTTCAATCGCCGCGCCGGCCTGCCCGCTTCCGACGACACGCTGCCGCCGCGCATGCTCGAGGAGCCGCTTCCCGACGGGCCCGGCAAGGGACACGTGGTGCACCTCGCGGAGATGCTCCCGCCGTACTACGCGTTCCGTGGCTGGGACGAGCACGGTGACCTCACGGCCGAGCGGGCCACGGAGCTGGGGCTCGAGGCGGAGCTGGCCAGGCTGTGAGCAGATGAAGGCCAAGGACGGGCCGGCGCCGCCGCAGGCGGCGGCGCCGGCCGCAGGACCCTCCGGCGCGGGGAGCCCCGTCGCTGCGCCGCCCTCGGACGCGCGGCGGGTCGCCGCGCTCCTGCAGCGGTACCCGGACCGCGACCCGGGCGACCTCGTCAACATCCTGCACGACGTGCAGGCCGAGTTCCGGTACCTTCCCGAGCCCGCGCTGCGGCAGGCGGCACAGCACCTGGGCCTGCCGCGGGCCCAGGTGTACGGCGTCGCCAGCTTCTACCGGGGCTTCCACCTGGAGCCGCGCGGCGAGCACACGTGCACGGTGTGCGTGGGCACCGCCTGCCACGTGCGCGGGGCGGCGCGCCTGCTTGACCAGCTCGAGCTGGACACGGGCCTCGCCGCCGGCGAGACCGCGGAGGACCTCTCGCTCACCGTCGAGGAGGTCGGCTGCGTCGGCGCCTGCGCCCTGGGCCCGCTCGTCATCCTCGACGGCGAGTACCACGGCCACATGACCGGCGACCGGCTCTCGCGGCTCGTGAA
>Ga0172371_10005361_pt1 | contig 19034 bp, 17 predicted proteins | sample Lak12m_FD_114543 | JGI IMG/M metagenome (GOLD analysis project Ga0172371, IMG submission 114543) | Freshwater microbial communities from Kabuno Bay, South-Kivu, Congo - kab_022012_12m | ecosystem: Environmental > Aquatic > Freshwater > Lake | place: Democratic Republic of the Congo: South-Kivu...
GCCAAGAATGATCGCGCTGGAAGCGGAACGACCTTTTAGCGCCACAGCGGCTATTGCCAACGTCATTAAGCCGCTGATCAAACCGAACGGTAAACCCTGACCGCTCATCGCAACAGGTATGGCTAAAGTCCCCACGCTTATACCGCCGAGCAGTATGATTATTCCAGATTGTGGTTTTCCTCGCTGGCACAACCAGGCCGAAAGTAAACCACACATCGCTATCAAAAGCGTAATACCGATAATCAGGTATTTAACCAACGGCGCAGCAATAATATTTAAATAGACCAGCCAGATAACCGAAGCCGAAGCCATCACACCAGCGGTGATAATACTGATTGAGGCCGCGTTCCGTTGCTGGCTATCTCCCGGTTGGACCGGAAGTGGAACGAATTGATCTATCTGCGGAGTCTCCATTGATAAATATTCGGCTCCTTTCAGGCGATTTTCGTCTTCTTGGCTTTTTCAGAACCTAAGCCGACCTGCGCGCTGGCGCGCCGCGCGCCCAGCGCCTTGCTCAAATCCTGTAACCCAATTTGTAACACTGCCTCGATAGTCGTTGCAGATTGGATTCTTTGAACAATCTGGCTGGCGCGCGTCTCGATTTCTGCTTTGTGCTGTGCAGAAATGTACAAACGAGAATTTTGCACCGCAACCGCGGCCTGGTTCGCTATTGCCTGTAGCAAAGAAACTTCTTGCGGAGAAAAACCGCTCTTCTGATTTTCCTGTACGTCCAATACACCCAGAACGTTCTCGCCGCTGGCAATCGGTACGGCAACCTCTGATTGAGTATCGGGCAAAAGCGGGTTCGGCAACCAGCCAGTGTCTGCGCGAGTATCATCCACCAACACAATCTGGTTATTTTCGGCAGCCCGGCCGACCAACCCTTTTCCGCGTGAGATGCTGTGTCCCCGGCGCAACATGATTTCTCCTGGCTCGCCCGTTCCACCCACCATAACCAGATTCTCATGCCCTTCGTCAAAAAGATAAATATGGACATGATAGTATCCAAATGCGTTCTTGATCTCGTCTACAATGGATGCTGCCAGGGTTTGGGGATCGAGGATAGAGGCCAGTCTCTGAGAAATCTGAAAACTGGCGCCTAAAGCCTGGGTACGCTCAGATACTTGCTGTTCCAGGTTTTGATACAGCAGCGATAATTCTTCTGTCAGTTGGTTGAAAGAGCGCGCCAGCCTGGTCAGTTCATCGTTGCCGGCTTCCTGGATATTAGTAGGCTGGCGATCGGCGCGAAAGCTCTCAGTCCCGTTTTGTAAATCTTCGATTGGGCGTGTAATAGAACGTTCAAGAACAAAACCGATCAGAATCGCGAGAACCAGCAAACCGAGATACGCCCATTGAAAGGCCATCAATCGCGCACGAGCGACCGCCGAGGTTTCCTGGTTTGAGGCGTCAATTCGGGCTTCGCTACGCCGCAACGCCTGACCGATTTCTAATTCCAGGTCGCTGGCGTAAAAATACGCCTTGGATACCAGGGAAGGAATATCCGACTCTCTGTTTCCTTCTTTTGCGCGTTGGATATCCCGAATGACCGCGTCATAGGATTGCAATCCTTCGAGCAATCGGTTGACGCCGGCTGCCTCCTCCGCTGAAATTTTCAAGCTTTGAACAGTTCTTAGATTCTGCTTAGCCGCTTCGATATTCGTCAACGCTTCTGCTGGACTTAACGCCAAATCGTTGGTGTAACGCAGCAGATTGACGCGAACGGACAAGATTTCTCTTGAAGCAATTAATAACTGACGGTCAAATTGAACGTCAACATTCGCAAGCTGTTGTAAACGCGAGGTCAGCGTCAGGTTGATACTATCTACCAGAGGGATAAATAACACCATCAAACAAAGTATCAACGAAAAGGCGCCAATCAAGCGGCCTTGAACAGTTAACTGGCGTAATATACGATAGAACATACAGCCTCTTCAATCTGACCGACAGTTCACACTGGGTTAATTATGGCGTCACCGCCACCCAAAATTGATTGGTGAAGACCTCTTTTGCGTTGAGCGTAGCGCTTAACACGCCATATTTGTACAGAGTATCAATGGTTCGCTGAACAGCGGCTTCGTCCGTTTTACCGATCGGTTGATCCCCAATCCGAACCAGACCGGCAATTTCTTTCATCATCGCCAGTTGATGAGGTCGTTTTTGATAGCCCGTGCCATCATACTTTAAAACGATTTCCACCGCTTCTTCGGGATGATTAATCGCGTATTGCCAGCCTTTCAGGCTGGCTTTTACAAAACGGGCGCATAAATCCGGATTCTTCTCGACCATCTGTTGGGTGGTGAACAGCGTGTCGCCGGGGAAGCCCAGGCCGTATTCGGCGTAATCAAAAACATTTACGTCGGCGGATGGAATCCCTTGCTCGAGAAGCGTCTGGTATTCGTTATAAACCATCGCAGATGAAACATCTAACTCCCCTTTGACAAAAGGATCCATACTGAAACCCTGGGCGACTAATGTGAAATCATTGCGGTTCAAGCCGGACTGCGCCATCAATGCCCAAAATTGGGCTTCCCAACCACCCATCCAGACCCCAACCCGTTTGCCAGCAAAATCAACCGGTGTAGCAATACCCGAGTCTTTCTTGCTGACCAGCAATAACCCATTCTTTTGTTGAATTTGCGCCAGGCTGATAATCGGTTTCTTGGATTGAACGGCTAATGTCAAATCAGCCAACAAAGCGGTGGCGAAATCGCGATGACCGGAAACTACCAGATCAATCGCCACAACATCCGGCGCGCCAGGGATAATGGTCAGATTAATCCCTTCATCTTTGTACCAGCCCTTCTCTAACGCGACATAATAGCCGGCAAATTGCGCCTGGGTTACCCATTGAAGCTGCAAAGAGACATTATCCACGCGTGGCTGGGTGGCAGTAGTACTCGCGGTATTAACTGGAGCGCAGCCTGATAAGAACAATCCAAATAGCAGGATGAAGAAGATCGCGTATCGAAGAAGTTCGGGTAAGCGTTTCATATAAATTTTCTCTTTGTATATTATCCAGGAGATGCGATATTTTGTAATAAAATTCTTATAAATCTTATCCATGATTAATCATAGAGCCCAGGCAAGCATTACGCCGATTAAGGCGATCACGATTCCCAGATGAAGCAAGATGTCCGTAGTTCCAAGCCAACCGATATTGGGGATAAATTGAAGAAGAGCATTAACGATCACCAAGGCGATCCCAATGATAACTAATAGACCTTTCCGGGCTGCAAAAAACTCTGAAAGCCTATCTACCAATTCGTTCAGTTTTTGTCCCATAGGAATCCTTCCTTCATATACGGCTATGCTCCCGATCATTCGAGCGAAGCAGTTTCACTTTCAGCTTTTCCGGCTATCTTAACAAAAGGCTGGAAACGCGCCAATAACCTGCCTGGCAGACGACCTTGAATTTCCACACCCCCGCGCATATTTTCACTGCGCTCGACCTGGCCTTGTTCGTGAAATAGCGCAATCAGGCTGCCTTGCTGATAAGGAAGATAAACCGATATCGGATCAAACGTATCAAATAATCGCTCATTCACCATATCCAGCAGACGTTCAATACCCATATTTTCAAGAGCGGATATAGCCAATGCATTGGGAAAATTACTCAGCGCGGACTGCGCCTTCTCAGGATTGTCCAGGCGATCCACTTTATTTAAGACAGTCAGCACCGGGATGTGCCCGGCGCCAATTTCTTCGAGCGTTTGATACACCGATTCGGCTTGCGCCTGGGCATTGATATGGGTAATATCCACTACATGGATCAACAAATCTGCTTCCGTGATTTCTTCCAGGGTGGCGCGAAAAGCCGCCACTAAAGCTGTGGGCAGCTTTTGGATGAACCCAACCGTATCCGTAAACAAGGCGTGGTGTCCGCCTGGCAACTCAACCCGGCGAGTTGTGGGGTCTAAAGTTGCAAAAAGTTGGTCTGCAACATAGACATCCGCTCTGGCTAACCGGTTGAGTAAGGTTGATTTTCCGGCGTTGGTGTATCCGACCAGGGTCGCCAGCGGAATCCGTGAACGCTGCCGCCTTGACCGATATTGCTTCCGGTGGATGCGCACCTTTTCCAGCTCGACCTTCAGATGATCTATCCGCCGGCGGATTTCGCGCCGGTCTACTTCAAGCTGCGTCTCCCCTGGGCCACGCAAGCCGACCCCGCCAACACTGCCCGAACGACCGCCGCCGCCGCCCGCCTGTCGCGCCAGGTGCGTCCAGGCGCGCGTCAACCTGGGCAACCGGTATTCGTATTGTGCCAACTCAACCTGTAAGGCGCCTTCGCGGGTGTTGGCGTGTTGGGCAAATATATCCAGGATCAGAGCGGTTCGGTCCAGGACACGGATTTTTTCGCCAAAGATCCGCTCCAACTCACGCAAATGCCTCGGCGATAACTCATCATCGAAAAGGATCACTTCTGCCTGATATTCCTCAGCCAGAGCTTGAACTTCTTCTACTTTGCCTGTTCCAATGAAAGTTTGTGAATTGGGATGTTCCAATTTTTGGGTCGCTTGCCCAACCACATCTAATCCAGCCGTGCCAGCCAGCAACGTCAACTCTGCCAAGGAATCGGTCAGAGATAATAGCTGTTCGCGTCCTGATATTTCCACCCCAACCAGGAACGTTCGTTCGTTAGCCCGTTCGGTTAATTCCGGCGTCTTTTTAGTCATTTAATGAATTTCCTGTTGTTTCTCTGTCTCATTATTTTCCAGTTCGACCAGGGGAGCGAACAATTTCGAGGATTTCGAATCGGGAGGCGACTTACGCAGCGGCAATAATACATGGAAAGTAGAACCTGGGCATTCGGTCTCGTCGTAACCATCCGATTCCACCCAGATGGAGCCGCCGTGCGCTTCGATAATGCCTTTGGTAATTGGCAAACCCAAACCCGGCCCACCGCCTTTGAATTTGGTCTTTCCACTGGAATGTAAAGATACATTGCCAATTCGACCAAATTTTTCAAAAATGCGCGCATGCTCATCAGGATCAATGCCGATGCCGGTGTCTGAAATAATCACCTCAATAAAGCCGGGCAGCTTGCGACCGTCTACCCGAATTTCGCCGCCATCGGGTGTGTATTTTATTGCATTCGAAACCAGATTGCGAAAGGCCTGGTATAACCGCTCGTTATCTCCAAAGGTCATCTCGTCGCTGCCGGGAAAGGATCGAAATTGCAATTTCAGATTTCGTTCTTCGATTGCTTCGGAAAATTCGCTCCGGACCATATCCAGCAGGCGGTTTAACCAAACCGGTTGAAAATGGAGTGAAAGTAAATTGATACTGATGAGTGAAACATCTATCAGATCGTTGATGATTTCGCGCAAACGGCGGGTGCCATTATCAATTCCCTTCAAATGGATCTGCGTCTGCGCATTATCCGGTCTTGCGATCATCAACTCGCGTAACATGGCCGTATAACCTTCAATTAAAGTGAGAGGCGTTTTTAATTCATGCGCTGCAACAGCGATAAAGTCGGACTTGCTCTTATCCAGGCGCTCCAAATTCGCGTTGGCTTCTTCAAGCCTGGCCGAAATATGCGCGATATTCTGATCCATTTCAACACGGGTAGCATATTCGAAGGCGTGTAAAAAGATCGGTAACAAGGCTTCTACCAGGTTCAGCGCGTCGCTCTCAGATAATTTTTCGCGCGCCAACTCAAAGGTGATCAGGTGGATCTGATTCAAGATGACGGGTAGACTGGAACTGCGCGCCTCCAAATCGGTTTGCGTGCGAGATGAAATCCAGGTATCCAGCAATGGATCCATCCAATTGGGGTCGCCCGAATTGAGCGCCTGGGCCATATGACTATAAAAATCGTCCAATAATTGCGAAAAATCGGCGCGCAGTTCTTCGCCTCGCGCCAGACTTTTCGATATTCTCGCCACCCAGGGTTTATATATTTCAGCCAGTGATTCTTGTGTTCTCATAGTTATCTTTGGTATAGATAAGCAAGCATATTACGGACGGTCTTGCGTCAGCCAATTGAGCATGACTGTTCCGACAATTTGCAGGCTGTCCGGCGAAACCTTATCCAGTGTATCAGATAGGGTGTGATAATATGGATAATCAAAATCTATTATATCAACTGCCCGCATACCGCGTTCCAGGAATGGGGTATGATCGTCCAAAATAGAGAGCCCAGGCTTGGGGATAAACTGGCTGCCATACCCTAATTTTTCGGCGGCTTGCCAGATCTCGGCTGTCAATTGTTGGTCCGAATTCCTTTCCTGGTAAATATTGAGATTCGTGTCTCCAATCATATCCAGAACAACCACAGCCTGTGGAAAGTCTTCTAAACTGGCTGCAAACATGCGAGAACCTAAGATCCAATCCCAGCCAGGAATTTTGCCGTTATCTTCCCCATCAAAAAAGACCAACCAGACCTGTTGGAATCCAGCAGTAGATTCCATTCTGTCAGGAATGATTCGCGCCAGTTCCATCAACACAGCCACGCCGGAAGCGCCATCGTTTGCCCCTGGCACGGGTGTTGAATAGTTAGCCGGATTCGGGTCATGATCAGCGTGCAGGCGGGAATCAAAATGAGCGCCCAGGATAACCCACGGGGCTCCTTCCCCATATTGGGCAACGACGTTCCGCATCGGATGCCCGGCCATCTGGCCTTCCTGAATTTCCACCTTCCAACCGGCAGCCCGTAGATCTTGCGCCATCCAATCAACAGCTTTGTTGTGCGCCGGACTACCAATTGTGCGCGGACCAAGCGACACTTGATACGCTACATCCTGGTAGGCGCGTTGTCCGTCAAACTCTGGCTGAACAGTTTTTACCGGTCTGGCAGGCAGGAGCAAGCTAACCGCTAACCAGGCTGCAACCGCTAGTAAAATAATCAGGATTAGAAACAGCCTGCGTCTGGTGCGCATCGCTAACCTTTCATTTTTGCGTGCGCCGGCAAGTATTCATCCAACGCGCTGATTGCCAGATTTGAATAGATCTTCGCTCGCTCGCGACGGCTGCGGATTTGCTGAACTTCATCCAGTTTCGGTAAAAGTCCAAAGTTGCTCTTCATGGGCTGAAAATCTTGCTCGCTCGCCGAGGAGATATACCGACATAAAGCGCCCAGCATGGTTCTTTCAGGCAAGCGCATCAACGGCTCGCCCTGTAGATAACGGGCGGCATTAATACCCGCCAGCAGTCCGGTGGCGATATTACCCATATAGCCTTCCACGCCAGTGATCTGACCCGCAAAGAATAGATCTTCCCGCTTCCGGCATTGCAAGGTAGGGAATAAAAGCGCCGGGGAGAATATGAATGTATTGCGATGCATTTGACCAAAGCGGACAAACTCGGCATGTTGCAGGCCAGGGATCATGCGAAATACACGCGATTGCTCAGCCTGGGTGAGGTTTGTCTGAAAGCCGACCAGGTTATAAAATGTGCCAGCGATGTTATCCTGACGAAGTTGTAAAATAGCATACGGGCGACCACCGACGATCTCATGCTGGGTCAAACCTACCGGACGCAAAGGGCCAAATGAGAGCGCGTCGGGATTGCGCCGCGCCAGGATTTCGATGGGCAAACAACCTTCAAAGTATTCCTGGGATCCAGCGGTCACGCCGTGCTGGATTTCCGCCTCAAATTCTTTCAACTCGATTCGTTGCGCCCCGATCAGAGCCTCCACAAACTCAAGATATTGCAACTTAGAGAATGGGCAGTTGATATAATCCCCCTCAGGTAAGCTGCCTCGATCATAACGAGAAGCTCTGAAAGCGATAGACATATCAATTGATTCATACGCGACAATCGGCGCCAGGGCATCAAAGAAAAACAAGTGTTTCAATCCGGTAAGCCTTGAGATGGCTTGGGAAAAGCGCGGCGAGGTTAACGGGCCAGAGGCAATAATGGTTGCTTGATCCGGAATTTCGGTGATCTCCTGGCGGATGACTGTGATATTCGGGTGAGCTAGAATCTTACGGGTAACCAATTCCGCAAAGGCTTCTCGATCTACAGCCAGGGCGCCGCCAGCCGGGAGGGACGTTTCATCTGCACAGGTTAATAATACTGAGCCTAAGCGTCGAATTTCTTCTTTCAACAGACCAGAGGCGCGATCCAGTAAATTGGAACCCAGTGAATTTGAGCATACCAATTCCGCCAATTGAGCGCCGGTATGCACGCCGGTAGAGGTATTGGGGCGCATTTCATACAATAGAACATTAACTCCCCTTTGCGCAGCTTGCCAGGCTGCCTCACAACCCGAAAGACCACCGCCAACAACCATCAAGTTTTTCATAATCCGACCTTATTGTACCAAGAAAGAGTAGTATAATCTCATTCGCTTAACTTCCATCACCCGCATCGAACGCTCGGTTCGCATCGGGAAAGTGTTTTAACTACCAAATAGAAATGGAGATCATACCATGCGTGTAGGTCCAACTGAATTAATTATCGTTCTGGTGATTGTACTGTTGCTTTTCGGTGTCGGTCGGATTGGAAAGATTGCCGGTGAGTTGGGTGGCGGGATTAAAGCTTTCAAAGATGGTCTGCGTGGGCCGGAAGAAAAAAAACCTGAAGAACAGGCCGCCGCGAAACCCGAAGAAAAAACCGAATAGCGATTTTCAATCGCCTTATTGTTTTGGAGATAAAACCGCCTCCTTTATTGGAGGTGGTTCTTTATTATCATCACACGTATCATCACACGCAAACGGCATGTTTATCGGAGAGAATTATGCGACATAAGCTACTTTCATTGGGGGTTATATTCATTTTACTCATGATTATCGTCGTTCCAGGCTCAGTTGGTTATAGCCAACAACCGGTAATCCATGCAGTTTTGTTCTTTTCCCCCACCTGCCCAAATTGTCATATCGTGATGGAACAGACTTTACCGCCGCTGGCAGAAAAATTCTCCGGTCAGCTCGATATCGTTGGCATTGACGTAACCCATCCTGTAGGCGGCAATCTTTACCAGGCTGCCATCGTTCAATTTAATATCCCTACCGATCAGCTTGGAGTACCGACGCTGATTGTCGGCGATACGTATCTGGTTGGTTCGATAGAAATCCCCGAGCAGTTTCCGGCTATTATCCAGGCCGGCCTTCAGTCTGGAGGCGTGGATTGGCCGGCGATCCCTGGACTGGCGCAAGTTCTGGCGTCGCAAGGCAGCGAACAACCTGCCAAATCGCTCGCGGGAACGAGCCAGGTCCAAACTCAAAATGGATATCCCGGTTTTATAAATAAATTTCTCAAAGATCCACTGGCAAATTCAATTGCCAGTGTCGTGCTGGTCGGTATGGTTCTGAGTTGTCTGGTTGTACTGGTGAATTATTTACAGGGCTCAAACAAATCATTGCTTCCGTCCCCTGCCTGGATTATCCCGGTTTTAGCGCTCCTGGGAGCAGGAGTAGCTTTTTACCTGTCTTATATTGAAGTCTCAAACACGGAAGCAATTTGTGGCCCGGTTGGTAACTGCAATAGCGTTCAGCAAAGCTCATATGCGCGCTTATTCGGTCTGATCCCGATCGGCGCATTGGGTTTAGTGGGTTATGCGGGCATCTTCGCCAGTTGGCTGCTGCAAAGTTTCGGCCCGCAACCATTCCGAAAATTCTTTACCATCGCCATTTGGGGCATGGCCTGGATCGGCATCTTCTTCTCGATCTATCTGACTTTCCTGGAACCCTTTGTGATCGGCGCGACCTGCGCCTGGTGTATTACGAGCGCGCTCATCATGACCGGTATCTTTCTGCTCTCAACCCAACCGGCGAAACAAGCCATGCGGGTTACTGTTGAGGCTGACGAGGATGAAGAAACTGAGCTTGTAGTAACCGACGAAGATAACGACTATTACTCCAAATGATTGAGAGCTTACTTGAATTCCGATTTTTCAATCACAATCCAGACCGTATGCTGATCTTGCTCAACTCTGACAGTTGCCTGCGGGTGAGCAAATAAGCGTGCAATAACGGGCGCAGGGAGAAAATGGCTGCGCATCAACAGCATTTTCTCCGCTAAAGCGACCATTTTGATCGCAAATTTACGGATGTCTGGTTCTTCAACTACAATAATCCCGCCAATCTTGATCACCCGCCATAACTCATTGGCTGTCTGCTGGCTGTCCAGTACATGATGCAGCGCGTCAACCATCACGACGCGATCAAACAGGCCATCGGCGAATGGCAATTTTTCGACGCGTGTGCAAACTGGCGCAAGCGATTCTTTGAACCGCGCTTGCTTCAGCATACCTGCCGATTCGTCCGCGATGACAATAGACTCGGCCAGCCCTTGTAACAATTCCGCCATGCGACCGGTGCCGCCGCCAGCATCCAATATAAGCCCAGGAACGGGTAAACTCAACAACGAGCGCAAAAGATCGGCGCTGGTTGAATGAAACCAACGGTCATAATAGGGCGCAATCCAGTTGAAATGATTCAGGATCGGCATCGTAACCCAATCATATACAAATCATCAACGGGCTGCAAGGATTTATTTTCTGATAAATGGGAGAAAGAGGGGATTCTGGATAGGAAGCTCAAATATATTCACCAGTAGAAGATTTCGAGCGCAATCTCCGTATGTAACCAGAGGGATCGGAGCGGATTTCGTCGCGCCGGTCAGATCTAATACCTGGATCGTGGCGGTATTTTTCGAGGCGACAGGATGATCGGTCAACTCGATTAAAAACCCCCCCGGACCAAATTGTAAGGAACCGCCGGTCACAGCATAGTAGAGGATATTCTGGTTTTCCAAAACGCCGGTGAGCTTAATGACTAAGCCTGTCAACGGGGTCCCGGTTTTGCTGAAAACCTGCCCCCCAATCCCACTCCAATTACAACCTTTCGTCGGCTGAACAAAATTCTGTAATGCGACCGGGGTCCCTTTTTGTAGCAAAAATACAGACGGTTCTGCCTGGGCCAAACCTGGCTGGAGGAAAAGTACGCTGCCGGCCAGGATTTGGATAAGCAAGAGACTAAGCAAGCGAACCCGGAAAGGTCTGGCGCTCATAATCAATATTCTTCATCGTCGTCGAGCCAGAGTTCGTCATCCTCCTCGTCAATCTCGACGTCTTCCCACGCATCCGTTTCTTCTTCCTCTTCATCCCACTCACCGGCAACCTCAAGATCATCCGGCCTCGAAAAAGTCATACAACCCGCATCTGGATCTATTTCCACAGCAGCAGCTCCGCAATATCCATCGTCAATAAATACGCAGTCAATGTAGTGGCATCGAATACGCGGCATGATATCCTCCTAAGAAATTGGTTTCCTGGTCGTCAAGCTAACCAGATCGCTATTTCTCCACCCTGGCCCGTACAAGCCTGACTCTGGGTGGATCAGAATGAGTCGTGCGTCCTTAGCCATTCGGCGCAGAATTATACCATTTTGCCTATATAGGTCAATGAGATTGCGCAAGAATTTTTTCTACCCAGGCCGGACGCGTCTGGCCTCCATAACATTAGGCAGATTTTCCAAACGATCTAAAAGACGGCTCAACTGAATAATATCGCGCACTTCGATCACCAAATCAAAAATCGCCAGGTTTCGATTAGTTTCCACTTTTACCCTGGGCATATTCACCCCTTCATCGGCGATCAGCGTGGATACATCCTTCATCAATCCATCACGGTCGTAGGCGCGGATGCGAATGGGCACAGGATAGGTCGCTTTGGGCTCGCCCCAACTGACCCTGACCAACCGCTCCCGGTCGCCAATTCGCAAAACATTGGGGCAGTCTTTGCGGTGGATAGTAGCGCCACGCCCGCGTGTAATATAACCAACGATCTCATCACCCGGCGCCGGGTTGCAACAACGGGCAAAGTTGGATAATAGACCTTTCAGACCTAGCACAGTTATCGCTTCATCAGCCGTTGCGGTTGTGGGCTTTGAAATAGGGAAAAGATCTTCGATCGTCTCTTCCTTATCGGCCAGGGTCAGGTGTTTGACAATCTTTGAGATCGGCAGGTCGCCAGTACCGATGACAAAATAGAGGTCCTCGACGGTACGTTGCTCAAACTCATGCGCCAGTCGCTCCAGGTTGGTTTCGGTGAGACCCAACCGATGCAATTCTTTTTCCAGGCTGGCTTTCCCCGAACCCATATTTTGTTCACGCGCCTGGCGTTTGAACCATTGCCGGATTTTTCCGCGCGTTCTCTGCGTCTTGACCAAACCCAGGTTGGGATTCAGCCAATCCCGGCTCGGCCCGCCCCGCTTGGCGGTCAGAATTTCCACTTTATCGCCGGTATGCAACTGATATTCAAGCGGCACTAGTTTCCCGTTGATTTTGGCGCCACGGCATCGGTGACCAATATCTGTATGGACCTGATAGGCAAAATCAATCGGGGTTGACCCGACCGGCAAATCAATGATGTCTCCTTTGGGTGTGAAGATATAGACCCGATCTTCAAAGACATCATTTTTCATGCTGTCAACAAATTCGCCAGCATCTTCTATATCCTGCCGCCATTCCATCAAGGAGCGTAGCCAGATGATCCGCCGCTCGTAATCGTCATCGCGCGGCGAGCCTTCTTTATATCGCCAGTGCGCCGCGATGCCGAATTCAGCATTTTGATCCATCTCAGGCGTGCGAATCTGGATTTCGATCGTTTTACCATCCGTGTAATTTACAGCGGTGTGCAGCGAGCGATAGAAGTTATCCTTGGGTGCAGCAATATAATCATCAAATTCGCCCGGGATGGGACGCCAATGGGTGTGGATCAGACCCAGGGTAGTATAGCAACTGGTGACATCTGGTACAATCACCCGGACGCCGCGAATATCATGCACCAGATCAAACGGAATACCCTTGCGAGCCATCTTCCGGTAAATCGAATAAATATGCTTTGGGCGGGCTGATATATCCGCCTGAATGCCCACCATCTTCAAGATCGTCTGCAACTCGACCTTGATCTTATCCATCTCCTGTTCGCGTTCTTCCCGGCGGCCGGCGATGGCAGTCGTAATCTCGCGGTACTTTTCCGGATTGACATAACGAAATCCCAGGTCTTCCAGTTCCCACTTCATTTGCCAGATACCCAGGCGGTTAGCCAGAGGGGCAAAGATATCCAGCGTCTCCTGGGCTATGCGTCGCCTTTTATGTTCGGGCATATGCCCCAACGTCCGCATATTATGCAAGCGGTCAGCGAGCTTGATTAACACAACCCGCACATCTTCCCCCATCGCCAAGAAGGTCTTCCGGAGCGTCTCGGAGACTAAATCATACTTCCGGCTGCGGGAGATTTGTTCCACGACTTCATCAACATCCGGCTCTCCACGCCGCTCAGCTATCAGTCGCTGCTCTTTCTCTATTTCAGTTTCATTGGCGTGTTGATCTGCCCGTGAAACGCGCGGCAGTTGGGAGAGCTTCGTGACCCCATCCACCAAACGCGCGATCTCTTCGCTAAAATCTCTGCGTAGAATGTCTAATGTAATATCTGTGTCTTCAACCGTGTCGTGTAACAGACCAGCGGCAATCACCGAAGGAGGCACACGCATTTCAGACAGGATAGAGGCGACCGCCAGGCAATGGTTGACGTAAGGCTCGCCAGAAGCGCGTTTTTGGCCTTCGTGCGCGCGCTCGGCAACTCGATAGGCGCGCAAGACAAGTTCTTTATCTGCGGGGGTGTAAGTTTCGGGTAAATCATGAATTAACTTGTCAATAAGCATAAACACGCGCCTGATAGCGCAGTAGTATACCCATTGGTTGACTTCCCAACAAGGGGATTATTGGCGCAATTCCTGTAAAATTTTACTGAATTTCTACGCCCGTTTTCTACCAAATCATTGCATCCGCCATTTATTTGCAGTAAATTATATGCGGCAGTGTTGTGTTCTTTTACTATCCTACAGCCCCACTGCCATCAGGAGGTTGCGATGTTTAAGTCAATAAAGCGTTTGATTTTTGTGTTTGTCGTGCTGTTCAGTATCCTCATGCCCATTCCTGCCTCGGCGGCGCCAGCGCCGCAAGGTACCGGAGGGGGCGACTGGTACTATGGTTATCACCTGATACCGGTTTTCTTCGTCGACTCTGTGGCGCGAGATGTCTCTGTCACCGTCACCACCTACAATTTTCCGGCAGGAGATAGTTTCGTGGTCTTGATGAACGTCATGGGTACCCATGGGATGTACGGGATTCCCGTGGCGACTGTCAATTCGGGCAGCGGCGGCACGTTGACATTCACGTTCAATATTCCGCCGGCGTTGTTTGGATTACAGCAAATTGCCATCCGCATGCAAAGCAACACCGGCTCCGGTTATTTCGCTTATAACTGGTTCTATAACAACACTGCTTTTGTCAGCTCCGGGGGGCGCGGCAATCCTCCACCGCCTATCCCGATCGGCTACTGGTATTACCCGACTTTTTGGATCTCCGGCGTCCTGAGAGATTCATCGGTGACAATTGTGACCAACAACCTGCCAGCCAATGACATATTCCAGGTATTAATGGGGCCGATGGGGTCATTAGGCATAAACGGTTTTCCAGTGACCACTTTTAATACCGGCGCAGGCGGCGCTCAAACCTTGACTTTTAATGTCCCGCCGCCCATGTATGGCGCGCCCCAAATCGCCATCCGGCTGCAGAGCATAAGCGGTTCTGGTTTCTTTGCTTATAACTGGTTTTACAACAATTCTACTTATTAATCTCCACCCAGGCGATAATCCAGACTTCCGATGTTTGGCTAATTAAATAGCACAAACCTCGGAAGTCTGACCTTGCCAGATTATGGATTGAGACCCGATTGAGGCGTCGCAGTAAAGGTTATGATCGGGGTGGGTGAACGAGTTACATCGAAATTCGATTCCCAACGATAGACTCTCAATGGCCGGCCAAAGAAATAGAGTTCGAGTACCCGACGAAAGATCGGCGCGGCAATCTCAGAGCCTTCGCCGGCGTTTTCTGCAACAACGACAACCGCGATATCCGGTTTATCTACCTTTTGCGAGAAAGAGTATCCGGCGAACCAGGCGTGCGGCTTACCTTCCGCCGAGGTTGCCGTACCGGTCTTGCCAGCCACCTGCACTTCCAAATCCTTCATCGGCAAGTAACCTGTGCCGAGCGGTTTCTGGCTGGTTACAACACCCTTCATTGCTTCCTGGATCAACGTCAGGTTCTCCGGTTTCAGCGGCAGCGTTCCCTGGGCTTCTTTTTTGAATATCTGACTGGTTTCACCCGTGCTGGAGACAATTTTTTCAATAACCTGAGGCCGGTAAAGGGTTCCGCCATTGCCTAAAGCGGCGATAAACCTGGCAACTTGCAGCGGCGTCACCTGTAAATCGCCCTGGCCAATCGCCAGATTAATGGCATCCACCTGGCTCGCCGGGTCAGGCACGTTACCAGTTTCCTCGTCTATTCCCTCTATGCCAGTTTTACTTCCCAAACCAAACTTACGCGCCATATCGGATATCGAGGTTGTCAGACCGACATTATAAAGATCCAGGCCGATATGCCAGAATAATGGGTTGCAAGAACGTATCAACCCTTGCGGCACAGTCAACAATCCACTGGGTTGGGTATAACCATCCTCCTGGAAGTGATCGTAGGTCCAGTCGTAACGCGTGAAACCGGGGAGTTCATCAAAGGTGTAACCGCAATCGAAGTTGGTGGTCGCAGTGTACCGGCCTGTTTCCAGGGCCGCGGCCAAAGTAACCAGCTTGAAAACCGAACCCAGTGGATATTGACCTTGAGCCGCGCGGTTAAATTGGGGCAGGTCGGGGTCATTGGCAATTTGGGTTAATAAAGCATTCCAATTGTAGTTATCCGTCTCATAGGCGTTCGGATCATAACCTGGGGAGGAAGCCATCGCCAGCACGCGGCCTGTATCTTTTTCCAATACAACGACCGCGCCTTTATAAACTGACATGGCTTTCTGCACGCCATATTGAAAATCACGATCCAGGGTAGTCACAATTTCCTTGCCAGGTTCGCTTGAGGCCGTAGCAATTTCCTGGATCGGTTTGCCTTCCGGGTTAAACAGGTACAAAGTACCGCCCGGTTTGCCGGTCAATATTTCTTCGCCCCACAATTCCAGCCCTTTCCGACCAACCCGATCATCACTGACATATCCCTTACGGCGGTAATCGCTCATCTCCTCTTGTGATATGGCGCTGACATAACCGATAACATGCGGGGCAACGCCATCCTCGTAATACAGACGACGTGTGTAGCGAGACGTTATTGCTGAACCCCAGCTTGATAGCAACTCCAATTTATGCGGATCCTGATCGGCGGCGACCTCTCCCAGGGGGATATATGCGCCCGGCAAGGCATTCTCGATCAGGTTGATGATCGTATCAGAACGATAGTTGGATAGGCCCGTCAGCAAAGATATCAGCCCCTTGGCATCGGTCAGATCTACATAATCCGGCCACACGCCGATGGCTACCGCTTCGGTCTGCGCTGCCAGGGGATTATTGTTCCGATCATAAATCGTCGCTCGGCCAGAAGTCTGCCGATCCAGTCCAAAGTAATTGCCGCCAGCCATATCTGGGATGATTGAGGCATCGTCCCAGGCTACTTTCCAGTCACCCTGCTCCAGACGAAGGTTTAATTGCCCATCGCGCAGAATATCGCCAAATATCGCCGTATGCAAAGTCACATGAAAGGTGATTTCCGAAGTATCCGGGTTTGTCGGAGCGGAAGAGATGGCGTACTCCAGGTCGGTAACTGTCGCTTCGTTCATCAAATTCCCGTATTTTTCCGCAAATTTCTCGGGCGTGATTTTCCCTTGCGCCTCAGCCGTCAGTTGGGCGTACATGGATGGATAATCCATTTTTTTCCAGTTATCCAAAAAAGTCTGGGCGGCCAGCTGCGCCGATGGGGCGCTCGTCACGCGGGTATCCGGTGGCGGGAGCGGCGCCGTCGCCGTTGGAGTGATCGTTACGGTCGGCTCTTTGCATGCGACCAGAGCAAATGATATAAATAAGAATGTGAGCGACAGTAATCCTAAACGAACGATAATTTTGTTTTTCAACAGATAATTCCCTTTAACTATGGATAATCGGTTATCAATTCGGAACAAATCATAAACCCGATCTTACCTTCCGGCAAGCTGAGCGGCGCTTGATTAAGGACATCTAATTAAACCACATCTTCACTGTTTAGTATTTGTACAATATATTGACAATAGTTATACATCATGATAACATATAGCCCAGCGACGAATAAGGAGTGTGTGTATGGCAATTTACCTGGCTTTCAAAGAAGTCTGGCGAAATCGGGGCAGGTTTTTCCTTTTTTCCCTGGTAATCGCTCTCATTACAACCCTGGTGCTGTTTATTGCAGCTCTATCAGAGGGATTGGCGAATGCCAATAAGCAATTTCTGGTCAAGCTGGATGCGAACTTGCTGGTCTTCCAAAAAAATGTAGATTTATCCCCTACCACCAGCCGGATCGCTCTCTCGAAAAGAAACGATATCACGCGTGTGGATGGCGTTGAATCGGCTGGCGCGCTGGGATTCAGCAATGTCAGTATTGTTTTATCCAATGGGGAAAAAGACCTGGGCGTTTCCTTGATTGGCGTCGAGGCCGGCAAGCCGGGCGAGCCGCCGGTTACCTCCGGCCGCAACTTGCTCATTGATCGAGGGAACGATGTCATTATTGATCAAAATGTGGTGGATGATACTGGCTTAAAACTCGGAGACCGGATCAAGGTCAAATCTATCCAGGGGTCTAAGGAAGAATTTTATTATCTGGATGTCGTCGGTATTACTGATGGAAGGCAATACTTATTTCAGCCCTCTATTTTTGTTCCCTATAACGCCTGGGATCAGATCCGCCCCCAGGCTGCTGCGGGTGCGCAGTTGATGGAAACCGTCTCGAACATCATCGCCGTAAAAGTGAAATCGGGTTATCAGCCTAGCGATGTGGGATTACGGATCATTGAACAGGTAAAAGATGTTGAGACCACCGACATCCAGACCGCCTACGAATCATTGCCCGGCTATCAAGCGCAGCAAAGCACGCTCAATACGCAACGCGGTTTCACCCTGCTAATCGGTATTCTGGTAATTGGCGGCTTCTTTCAAATCCAGATGCTTCAGAAGATCCCTTTAATCGGCGTGATGAAAGCAATTGGCGCTTCGAATATGACGGTAGCGGCTGCTGTAGTCCTACAAATCATCCTGGTAACCACATTCGGTGTGTTATTTGGAACATTCGCCACCCTGGGATTAGCCGCAGGAATACCCGGCAATGTGCCAGTGATTTTTGATGGCAATTCGGTGGCGGTGGCAATTTTGACCCTGTTAGCCATTGGTCCCATCGGAGGCCTGGTCTCCGTCCGGATGGCAGTTTCCGTCGAACCCTTGATCGCTTTGGGCTTATCCAATTAGGCAGGTTGGCATGAATCCGATTATTGAAACTCAAGCCATCAGTAAAATGTATCAAAGCAATAATGTCACCGTTCGCGCAGTTGATCAAGCCTCGATCAGCATCTTCCCTGGCGAATTTGTGGGGCTGGTGGGGCCAAGCGGCTCAGGCAAAACAACCATGTTGGCAATGTTAGCTGCTTTGCTGAAGCCTTCGGAGGGAGAGGTGGTTATTGATCATGTTAATTTAAGCAAGATGAACGAAAAGGAGCGAGTCATTTTTCGCCGTCAGAAAATTGGCTTCACGTTCCAGGCCAATAACTTAATCCCTTATCTCACCGTGATTGAAAATGTAGAGTTGATGCTGCGCTTGAACAACCTGTATGATCGTAAGTCGCGTGAACAGGCCGAAAGAATGTTGATCCGCTTAGGGTTACAGGAACGGATGAATAATCTGCCCAACCAGCTTTCGGGCGGCGAGAGACAGCGAGTTTCGATTGCCCGCTCGATGATTCACAATCCCAGCGTCATCTTAGCCGACGAACCCACCGCCAGCCTGGATACCCAACGGGCTTTCCAGGTAACCCAAACTTACGCCGAGCTAATCCACGAGAATGGAAAAGCCGGCATCATGGTCACCCACGATCTGCGGATGTGCAAATACGTGGATAAAATTATCCAGATTGCGGATGGAAAGATAACTTCTGTCTTGAGTGATCGCCAGGAAATTGAGGCGATGATCTCCTGCAACTGACCGGGTAGCCTGAAATAGTAGCGCCA
>Ga0172371_10005363_pt1 | contig 19024 bp, 8 predicted proteins | sample Lak12m_FD_114543 | JGI IMG/M metagenome (GOLD analysis project Ga0172371, IMG submission 114543) | Freshwater microbial communities from Kabuno Bay, South-Kivu, Congo - kab_022012_12m | ecosystem: Environmental > Aquatic > Freshwater > Lake | place: Democratic Republic of the Congo: South-Kivu...
CCTACAGTTCCACGGACCTGTGCGGGAACACGACCACGGCAACCGTGACCTACACCTGGAAGGTCGATACGACGGGCCCGGTGTTGCCGACGCTGCCCGCGGGCGGTGACCTGGGCTGCAACCCGACCCCGCCCAGTTGCACGACGGGCCTGACGGCCACGGACGCCTGCGATGGGTCGCGCACCGTGAGTTGCACGCCGGGGACGATCCAGTCCAGCGGCTGCAACCGCAGCCAGGTGTTCACCTACAGCTCCACGGACCTGTGCGGCAACACGACGTCGGCAGACGTGACCTACACCTGGAAGGTCGATACCACGGGCCCGGTGCTGCCGACGCTGCCCGCGGGCGGCGACCTGGGCTGCAACCCGCAGGAGCCGAGCTGCGCGACGGGCCTGACGGCCACCGACACCTGCGATGGGTCGCGCGCCGTGAGCTGCACTCCGGGGACGATCCAGTCCAGCGGCTGCAACCGCACCCAGGTGTTCACCTACAGCTCCACGGACCTGTGCGGCAACACGACGTCGGCAGACGTGACCTACACCTGGAAGGTCGATACCACGCCGCCCGTTCTGCCCACGCTGCCTGCCGGCGGCTACCTTGGTAGCAACCCGGCCGAGCTCCCCACCTGCACCAACGGTCTCCAAGCCACGGACGCCTGTGACGGCCTGGTTGCCGTCACCTGCACTCCGGGGACGCCGACGGGTACCGCCTGCAGCATGCGCCAGGAGTTCACCTACACGGCCGTGGACCTCTGCGAAAACCGTGTCACCGCCGTTGTCGTCTACACCTGGGGCCAGGACACGACCCCGCCTGTGTTGCCGACACTGCCTGCCGGCGGCGACCTGGGCTGCAACCCGACGCCTCCGACCTGTGTGGACGGTCTTGAAGCCGTGGACTCCTGCGACGGGATCGTGCCGGTGATCTGCACGCCCGGGGCCGTGGTCCCGACCGGTTGCCTGCGTTCGCAGGATTTCGTCTACACCGCCACGGATATTGCCGGCAATCCCAGCTCCCAGACCGTGACCTACACGTGGAAGGTCGATACGACGGGCCCGGTGCTGCCGACGCTGCCTGCGGGCGGCGACCTGGGCTGCAACCCGACGGAGCCGAGCTGCACCACGGGCCTGACGGCCACGGACGCCTGCGATGGGTCGCGGACCGTGAGCTGCACTCCGGGGACGATCGAGTCGAGCGGGTGCAACCGCAGCCAGGTCTTCACCTACAGCTCCACGGACCTGTGCGGGAACACGACGTCGGCCAACGTGACCTACACGTGGAAGGTCGATAGGACGGGCCCGGTGCTGCCGACGCTGCCCACCGGCAGCGACCTGGGCTGCAATCCGACCCCGCCCAGTTGCGCGACGGGCCTGGTGGCGACGGACGTCTGCGATGGGTCGCGCGCCGTGAGCTGCACTCCCGGGACGATCCAGTCCAGCGGGTGTAACCGCAGCCAGGTGTTCACCTACAGCTCTACGGACCTGTGCGGGAACACGACCACGGCAGACGTGACCTACACTTGGAAGGTCGATACCGAGGGCCCGGTGCTGCCGACGCTGCCTGCGGGCGGTGACCTGGGCTGCAACCCGACGGAACCGAGTTGCACGACGGGCCTGACGGCCACGGACGCCTGCGACGGATCGCGCACCGTGAGCTGCACTCCCGGGACGATCCAGTCGAGCGGGTGCAACCGCAGCCAGGTGTTCACCTACAGTTCTACGGACCTGTGCGGGAACACGACGTCGGCCAACGTGACCTATACCTGGAAGGTCGATACGGAGGGCCCGGTGCTGCCGACGCTGCCCACCGGCAGCGACCTGGGCTGCAACCCGACGGAGCCGAGCTGCACGACGGGCCTGACGGCCAACGACACCTGCGACGGGTCGCGCACCGTGAGTTGCACCCCGGGGACGATCCAGTCGAGCGGGTGTAACCGCAGCCAGGTGTTCACTTACAGCTCCACGGACCTGTGCGGGAACACGACCACGGCAGACGTGACCTACACCTGGAAGGTCGATACGGAGGGCCCGGTGCTGCCGACGCTGCCCGCGGGCGGTAACCTGGGCTGCAACCCGACGCTGCCGAGCTGCACGAACGACCTGCAGGCTGCGGATACCTGCGACGGGGCTGTGCCGGTGGTCTGCACCCCTGGTTCGATCACGGGGGGCTGTCTCAAGACCCAGATCTTCACCTACACCGCGACAGACTTGTGCGGCAACCCGACCTCGGCGACCGTGACCTACACCTGGACCGACGATACCACCCCGCCCCTCCTCACCTGCCCGCAGGATATCCTGGATCCGTGGATCCAGTGCGCCAGCGCTGTGCCGCCGGTCGCCGAGACGTGGGCCCAGTTCCTCGCCCAGGGCGGTGCGGCCACGGACGCCTGCGGTGCCATCGACGAGGGGTCGTTCGACTACGGCGAGGTGATCGTGGACGTCACGAACTACGCCGTCTACGACGATTGGACCCCGCCGCCGACGGGGTGCCAGAAGTACTACGTGCGCTTCTACCAGGTGTCTGACGCCTGCGGTAACGTGGCTTCCTGCACCCAGGTCATCCTGGTGTGGGACACGACCCCGCCCACAGGCACCGCGGCCCCTGGCGGCATCGGTAGCTGCTATCTCTCCGAGACCGAGGCCGAGACTGCCGCTCTCGCGGCGGTGACCAACCGCAACGACAACTGCGGTGGGACGCCGGTGGCCACGGTGGACACGGTCGGTACCTGCACGGCCACGGTGACCGTGACGCTGACCGACGAGTGCGGCAACAAGGCCGACTTCCCGTTCAGCACGCGCATTGACAGCCAGGGCCCGGAGGCAGACCAGAGCTACCAACTCGCGGCCTGTTACCAGACGCAGGCCGAGGCTGTGGCCGCCGCTGCGGCCGCCCTGACGAACTGGCGCGACGCCTGCGGTGGCCTGGTAACTCAGGTCGGGCCGGCCCAAGTGAGTCTCTACATGCCCGACTGCTGGTTCGATATCACCATCACGCTCCAGGACGAATGCGGCAACGAGACGCCGTTTACCTGGATCATGGTCCGGATCGACGGCACGGCTCCCGTGTGCGATCCTGAGAACATCACGGTGACTCTGGGCCCGGACAGCACCTACGCCCTGACTCCGGCCGACATCAGCGCGATTGCCGGCATGAGCGAGGACGCGTGCGGTGGTCTGACCGCGGACGTCAACCCGAAGCAGTTCAACTGCACGAACGTCGGCGACAACACGGTCACCCTGACGCTCACGGACGACTGCGGCAACGTCTCCACCTGCACCGCCACGGTCACGGTCCTGGACTTTGTGACGGTGACAGTCGGTACCGGCTATACCATCATGTATCCGGACGATGGCCCCTACGAGCTGGGTGGTCCCGGCAACTGGATGACCGTCCCGGTCTCGGTGTGTAGCTGTGCCGACCTGGCCCAACTGGTGTTCCGCATCACGTATGACCGTGCCTACATCGGCGACGGCGATATGTGCTGCGCGTACTACACTGGCAACGGCGTGACCTACATGGAAGGGACCGAGCAGTGGGACCCGGCGCGCGTCGGCACCGGCAATCCGGCCGACCCGTCGCAGGGCACGGGCTGGGTGCGCGTGGAGTCCGGCGTTGCCGATGACGAGTCGGGCAACAGCGTGGGCCAACTGGTGGTCTACATCGACAGTCCCACGGGCGGCGTGGCGGTCAACGCCGGCTGCGGCACCGTCGTCTGGCTCATGTTCCGCGTGCCGGAGTACATCGCCAGCTTCACCGCCTTCCAACTGAATGCCGAGGTGATCTACGCCACCGGCATGAACGGCCTGGAGGTCGGTAGCCTGGCTCAGCCTGGCGTCATCTACGCCGACGTCTGCAACTGGATCCTGGACACGGACATGAATGGTCGTGTGGAGCCCCACACCGACGGCGTGATCCTGTACCGTGCCCTGAAGTACGGTGACATCTCGGACTTCTATGGGTGCCCGTTGGTGCCCATCATCCCGCCGGACTACGCCGCGGCCGCCGGTGAGTACCTGCCCTGCGACGCCACCATCGCCTCGAACGTCGGCTGGATGGTGGACGCCTTTGATCTGAATGTCGACGACAAGGCGGACGGTGGCACCCAAGGCATTGGTACGCCGGACGTGGCGGCGTCGCGCGACGGCGTCTACATCTACCGCAACCTGGGTGCCTGGCCGGCATACATCTACCCGGTGTTCGTGCCGTCGAGCCCGAGTTGGCCGTTCACCAATCCGTCGACGCCGGCCCATGGTGGCAACATCACGGTGCCCGCGGGCCACACGGATAACCTCGCCAACGAAGGCGCCATCGACGACCAGATCGACGTCCTCAAGGTGCTCTACTGCGAGTGGTTCTTTGACAAGAAGGGGCCCGCTCTCAAGAAGACCGGTCCTTACATCGACCTGCCGTACGACCCCGCGCCGATCATGCCCTGCGACTGGATTCGGTGCCCCGATGTGCCGAAGGACGGGAAGAACGGCAACGGGGCTGGCTGCAAGACTCTGCCGTTGCAGCAGGAGCCGTGGAACTGCGGCGGTGTTAACTGACGGAGGCTAATGAGGGTCTGCCGGGCCGGGTGCAAGCCCCGGCCCGGCCTGATGACATCACTGACGAGTTGTGCGCGGCGTCTGTCTCGCAAGGGGCAGACGCCGCAGCCTTTTCCGGGGAGAGCCCGGCGAAGACAGCGGCGTCCGGCCGCCTGGCGGATCGTCCTTCCCTGGCCGTCGTCTGCCAGTGGCGGAAGCTCCTGTAGACGGGAGACTCACGGCTTATCCGCAGCGATCCCGTTGGAGTCTACGTGAGCTCCGCGCCCGCGGCCTGCGCGCCGACGGTCCCTGGCGGCCGGGATCTCCGCATCCCGGCACCGCGGCATACGGAGATGCCGCGCTCCACCGGCGGCCGAGAGCAGGGCATGAGTGGCGCCCCGGGGCTGCAGCACGCGCGAGAGTGCGGGCCACCCCATGGATCCCGGTCGGGTGGCCGCATCGCCCGGACGCGTAGGGGCTCGCCGGACCGATGTCCGGGGCGCCGTTGCCGCAGTTGAAGCGGGGGCGCGGTGCGGCTATACTAAAACGGTTCGGCCCCTTGCCGCGGCGTGCCTTGGCACTCAGGCCGGGTCTACGCTGTACGGAGTGGGGCAACTTCCCCCACGGCGCAAGGGTCAGAAGCGGGGAACGGGCTGTTCTGGTTGGCTCTCGGGGTCCTATGCGGGCCATGGCTGCAGGGGTCCCTCGAGACCCTTGACGGAGGCGGTGTCGACCATGCGTAAGGCAGTCAGCGTGATGGTGATCTCGGGCCTGATCGGCTCCGGCGCGGTCTGGGCTGCTCCGACCCTGGTTGTGGAACCGACCGTTTTCGATATCGGTCGACAGGTCGAGAACAAGGGCGAGTACCCCTTCAAGTTCACGGTCAAGAACGAGGGGGACGAGGAGCTCCAGATCTCGCGCGTACGGCCTGGGTGCTCCTGCACGAAGGTCGAGCTGAAGAAGCAGAACCTTGCTCCAGGGGAGGTGACCGAGATGACGGGGACCCTGAGTACCAAGGGTATTGAGGGCGCCATGCAGAAGGGCATCATCCTCACCTCGAATGACCCCGTGCGGCAGACCACCGTGGCGAGCGTTGCCGTCCGTTTCCCCATCAACGGCCAGGGGCTGCGCCTGAAGGGCGATCCGACGTCGGCCCGGGTGCGCCAGGGGGCGTTGTGGGCGTATGTGGTGGTCGAGAACTGCGAGCCGGCCACCGCCGTGAAGATCGAGGCTATGGAGTTGCCCCAGGGCTGGGACTGCCAGCAGCCGCTGCCCATCACGGTCCCGCCGGAAGAGCACGCGAGCCTGGTGTTGACACGGCAGGTCGGGGAGACCACGGAGCCGGAGCCCTTCGAGGGCCTGCCGTTCACGCTGGTGACGGACTCCGCCAAGACTCCACGGGTGCAGGGGAGCCTGGCTTTCCGGCCCGAGGCGCGGGCTCCAGTTGTCAGCACTCCTGCCGGGGAGGCAGGGGCGAAGGCCCGATGGCCCATGGCGAAGCCGGCGCCGCAGGGGCCGGCGCCCATCACGGCACCGCTACCGATGCCTGCGCCGGGGGGAGCCGCGCTGCCGCCTGGCGGGGTCCCTCCAGCGGCGGCTCCTGCCGCGCCGGCGCCTGTGGCTCCTCCAGCGGCGGCTCCTGCCGCGCCGGCGCCCGTGGCTCCTCCGGCGGCGGCTCCCGCCGCGCCGACGCCTGCGGCACCGGCGCCCTGACGAACGTCTGGAGTGGCCATGTCTGAGCGTGCCCGCGACATCCTGGTGGTCGTGTCCCTGGTCGTTGTGTTGCTAGCGGCGTTTGCGGGGTTGCTGGCTCTGCGCCGGGGCCGTCCAGGAGCGGGGCCCGGCGCAGGTCCCTCGGTGGTCCCGGCTGTGCCCGAGCGTCCTGGCCCGGCACCCTTGGACCCCGGCAGGACCGATGCCGGGCCGACGCCCCCTGTCCCCAGTGGCTCAGGGGCCGACAGTGGCAAGGGGGAGGCCGCGGCAGCCCCGACCGGACCCGGCGCTCCGGCGGCCGATGGGGCCAGCGCCGTGGGCACGGCCTGGCAGAAGCGTGCGCCTGCCGAGTTCACGGCAGAGGACGTGGCCCAGTGTGGTCGGGGTGTCACTCTGGACCTAGGCAGCTACGAGGTCCGCGCCGGTGAGGAGTTCGAGGTCAAGGTGAGGCTCACGGCCCCCCCGCTGGAGAGCCTGACACTGCGCCTCCAGTTCGACAGCGAGGTGGTATCTCTCGTCCCCGACAGCACGGCACCGGTGGGCCCGCAGTTCCGCAGCGGCATCGAGTGCTATGCCGGCAGGGATGGCAGATCGATGGCGCTGATCCATGCGGGCGCGCCCGGGAAGAAGAACCTTGACGCGGGCACAGGCAGCCCTGCGGTGACCTGGCGCATGCGGGCCGTGCGGCCGGGAACTGCGCGGCTCGAGGTGGCACCCCAGAGCAGCTTCACGAACGCACGCGGCGAGGACGAGCAGTACAGCGTCTCCGGGGGTGATGTGAACGTGCGCTGAACCGAGCGGCGCCGCTTCCCGTGACGGGACCAGGATCGATGACCATGGGCACCGCGGGCAGAGGTCTGGCGTGGGTCGCCGTTGCCGTCCTGGCGACGTCACTGCGCGCCCTGACGACTATCGATATCGGTACCTACACGGTGGAGCAGGGCCAGGGCGTTGACGTGCGTGTTGCCGTGACCGGCGACACGCCCCTTTCCGACCTGAATGCATGGATCGCCTGGGACCCGGCGGCCGTGCAGATCGTCCCCGGGTCTCTGTGGGTCAGTGCGGACCGCATCACCAACGTCTGGACGCCAGGCCGTCCGCTGGTCCCCGCGGACTTCTTCAGCCTCGAACCGACGGGTGACCGGCTGCTCTTCTGGCTGCAACTGAACTCGGAGCCGGGCGGTGCCGGCTGGCAGGTCAGTGCGGTTCCGGCGGGGAGCCCCACGGCGGCGGTGTTCGGGTTCAGACTGCAGGGGCTCGCGCGCGGGCCGGCCGCGCTCAGTTTCCCTTACACCCCAGTAGCTACCAGCACGGATGTCTTCCATCCGGAGGAACCCGTGGTCGCCAGCGCGGGATCGGTGCTCGTCTACCGGCCTGCCGGCCCGGTGCAGATCGTGCCTTCCGGGGGCGCGTTCAGCCACGCGGTCGAGGTCGCGGTGAGTTCGGAGTATGCCACGCGGATCGTCTATACCCTGGATGGGACCACGCCGGGCGGGGAGAGCCCGGAGCTGCCGCTGGGCACGGTCCTGTACCTGAGCGGCACGGACGGACAGACGATTCCTCTCCGGGTGTTGGCGCTGGGCGAGGCGGGCACCTCGGCGATGGGCGCGGCGGACTTCGCGTTCGACATGACGGCCCCAGCGGTGACGGTGACGGCGCTGGCCACCCCTCTGGGCCGGCCCGTGCTCTCGGGGACGGTCGGCGAGCCGGCCGCTGTGGTCGAGGTCACGGTCGCCGGAACCACCGCCCGGGCGACCAACGGTGCCGGGGGCACCTGGTCGCTCGACCTGACCACGGTCCTTGGGGGGGACTTGCCCGAGGGCGTGTATGACGTCACCGCCGTGGCCACGGATCCTGCCGGAAACAGCACCACCGACGCGACCTCTGGCGAACTGACGGTCGACCGGACGCCGCCACAGGGCAGCTTCGCGGTGGGTGCCGGCAACCCGGCCTACGTCGCGAGTGACCAGGTGACGTTGGCCGTTGCCGTCAGCGGCTCGGCTCAGATGCGCTTCCGCAACTCTGGCGATGAGTGGGGTCCCTGGGTGAGCCAGGCCAACTCCCTGGCCTGGGTACTGGTAGCCGGCGACGGCAGTAAGACGGTCTTCGGGGAGTTCCGCGACGCCGCGGGCAACAGCCTGGCGGCGAGCGATGGGGTCACTCTGGACGGGGGGCTGCCGGTTTCGGACATCGCCACCGCAGGGCCCTACGGGCCGCTCTCCTGGCCCGGGGAGGTCACCGGCAGTGCGGCGGACGCGCTCAGTGGGGTCGTGCGCGTTGAGGTGCAGTGCGTGCGGGCGGACACGGGGGCATACTGGGCAGGCTCCGGGTGGTCTCTCGCGGAGGTGTGGGTGACCGCCTCAGGCGCCAACTCGTGGAGCCTGGAGCTGGACGGAGCCGCGCTTCCGGCGGAGACGACCGTGACGGTTTTCAGCCGGGCCGTCGACCGGGCGGGGAACCTGCAGTCGCCGCCGGACCAGTCGGGCTTCGTGTATGACAGCACGCCCCCCACGGGGAGCTTCAGCATCGGGGCACCAGGCACCGTGGCCGTAGCCACCCGTGACGTGGCCCTTCAGTGCAGCGTCACCGGGGCCGCCCAGATGCGGTTCCGGGAGGGGACTGGCGGCTGGACCGGTTGGGCCCCCTTCGCCCCGGCTCGATCTTGGGCACTGGAGGACGCTGACGGGCTCAAGACGGTACAGGCCGACTTCGCCGATGCTGCCGGGAATGGCCTCAGCCTGAGCGACAGCATCCTGCTGGACCGGGTGGCACCGACTTCGACCGTGAGCACGGCTGGCGGCTACGGTCCGAGCTCCTGGCCCGGGATGGTCGCCGGGACCTGTGTCGACGCCACCAGCGGGACCGCAGGGGTTGCCGTGGCGGTCACCCGTCTGCCGGCAGCCAAGGCTGGGGAGGCGGAGTACTGGGACGGCTCGAGCTGGGTCGCGCCCGAGCAGTGGCTTGCCGCGACGGTGGCCGGGGCCACGTGGAGTGTGCCTCTGCCGGAGGCGGCCATCGAGGCGGGCGGGAATGGGCGCCGGTATGGGGTCGCGGCACGCTCGCACGACCTGGCAGGGAACGTGGAGGCGACCGCGGTCCAGTCCGAGTTCCTTTTCGATGCACGCATTCCGGCAGGGGGGTTCACCGTCGGTGCCGGGAACCCCCTGTACGTCAGCAACATCAGTGTCACGCTGTACTGCGCCGTGGTGGCCGAGAACCCGCTGGAGATGCGGTTTCGGAACGACGGCGAGTCATTTCCCGAGGCTTGGATCCCCTACGCCGCGACGTTCTCTCTGACGCTGCCGCCGGGCAACGGTCCTAAGACCGTGTTCGCGGAGTTTCGTGACACGGTGTCGAGGAACACGCTGGCCACGAGCGATGCGGCGACGCTGGACATGGATGTGCCCACGTGTGCCCTGGCGACGGCAGGGGCCTTTGGGCCGGCGACGTGGCCCGGGGCGGTTTCGGGAACGGCCGCGGACGTGGGGCCCGCCGGTGTGGAGCGCGTGGAGGTTACGTTCCTGCGCGGGGACGGGCTGTACTGGAACGGGACCGTGTGGCAGGCGGGCGAGGCGCGGTTGCCGTGCCTGCCCACGGCGGGTGCCTGGAGCCTGGCGGTGCCGGCCTCGGCCCTGAGCGATGGTGGGACCTACTTTGTCAGCGCTCGGGCGGTGGATCGGGCCGGGAACCTGCAGACCAGTCCGTCGACGACGGTCGTGTCGTACGACAGCTCGGCTCCCGGCGGCGGCTTCACGATCGGGGCCGGCGACCCGTTGGCCACGGCCACGCGGGACGTGACGCTGGTCTTGGCCGTTACCGGGGGTGCCACGGAGATGGCCTTCCGGAATGTGGGTGGTGCGTGGTCATCCTGGGAGCCCATGGCGGGCACGCGGGCGTGGGCGTTGGTGGGGACCGATGGCAGCAAGCAGGTCCTCGGGCGGTTCCGGGACGCTGTCGGCAACCTCCTCGAGGCCTCGGACGCGATTCTGTTCGACAGCACGCCGCCCACGTCGGCAGTCACCAGCGCCGCGCTCTACGGCCCCCTGACGTGGCCTGGCAGCCTCGCGGGGACCGCGGCGGACGGCCTGAGCGGCCTGGCCCGGGTTGAGGTGCGGGTGCAGCGCGGTTCAGACGGGCAGTACTGGGACGGCAGCGGCTGGGCAGGCGCCGAAGGGTGGTTGTCTGCGTCGGGCACGACCGCCTGGCAACTGCCGCTGGCGAGCCAGCACCTTGCCGATGGCGTCACCTACACGGTCAGCTCGCGCGCGGTGGACGTCGCGGCGAACGTGCAGGGCACCCCGGGCAGCGGTTCCTTCGCTTTCGACGGACGAGCGCCATCGGCGACGCTGAGTACGCCGGCGCTGGTGGGCCCGACGACCTGGCCGGGCGGCGTGGCAGGGACGGCTTCCGACGGCCTCAGCGGGGTGGCCGTCGTGGAGGTGAAGCTGCTGCGGGTCCTGGGGGCAGAGGTGCGCCATTGGGATGGTGCTGTCTGGGAGCTTGGCGTCGAGGCGCCCTGGCTGCCGGCCCAAGGCACGCAGTCCTGGGCCTTGCCGTTGGCGTTGGCCGAGCTCACCGATGGGGCCTCCTACTCGGCCAGTTGCCGGGCCGTGGACGCCGTGGGCAACGTGCAGTCGCCCGCGGTATCCGGCACCTTCGTCTTCGACGGCACGATTCCGGGGGTACCCGTCGTTACCGGCATCACCACGGACACTGGCTTGGCGGGCGACTGGGTGACCAGCGACCGCACGTTGCTCTTCTCGGGCCAGGCCGAGGCCGGGGTGGCGGTGGAGGTCCGTATCGGGGGGACCGTAGCGGGTCGCGTCGTCAGCGGCCCCGATGGCGCCTGGGTGTTTGACTATACGGCCTACCCACTGGCCGCCGGGACGGTATCTGTCGAGGCTGCTGCCGTGGATGGAGCCGGGAACCGCAGTGACGGGTCGCCGTCGCGGCCTCTGGTCGTCGACACCGTGGCCCCGACGCTGACCTGCGGGCTGCTGCCGGGGGCCCCCGTGAACGGCGCGAGGCCGATCGTTCTCACCACCGACGGCCTCGGTTCCGTCGGCGGGTCGGTGGACCAGGCCCAGTGGGGCGCTGTGCAGAGCGGCGTCAGCACGTTGGCCGACGTCCCTGGCTTTGGGTCGCTGCCGGAGGGCGCGTTCACGCTGTACCTTCGGGACTCCGACCTGGCCGGGAACGTGGGCCGGCTGCCGGTGGGGCTGGTGAAAGACACCCTCGCCCCCGCCGTTTTCGGGCTGTCGATCAACCCGTCCCGCATCAACGCTGCCAACCGTCACGCGCTGACGTTCACCCTGAGCGGGGCCGAGGTGGGGACGACGTGCTCCTACAGCATCACCTCTGCGGCCCGTGCCGCGGTGAACGGCAGCTTCGCCGTGGTCGCCGCCAGCCAGGTGAGCCCCGCCATCTCGGTCATCGACGTGGAGGACGGGCTCCTGACGGTGACGGCGGTCTTGAGCGACGCGGCGGGCAACAGCGGACCTCCCGCGACGGATGAGGTGGCGAAGGACACCGTGGCACCCTCCGGGTACACGGTGGCTTTCGAGCCGGCGTACGTCAATGCGTCCAACCAGTCGGCGGTCTGGTTCATCCTCGCTGGGGGTGAGGCCGGGGCCACGTGCCACTACACGGTCCAGAGCTCGGGCGGGGGCGTCGGCGTGACCGGTTCGAGCGTGCTGGCTTCGGGCACGGGCCCGGTCGGTCCCATGAGCCTGTTGGGCCTCGCGGACGGCACCCTGACGCTGGCAGTCTACCTGACGGACCCGCTGGGCAACCCCGGCGGCGCGGCCCAGGGCCGTGTCGGCAAGGACGTCAGCGCGCCGGCGGTGCCGGTGGTGGAGACGCTGACTCGACCCGTGAACCAGGCCGCCGCCGCAGCGGTCGGGATCACGGGGCGGGCGGAGGCGGGTGCGACGGTCTTCTGCCACCTGGTTTCCACGGGCGGGGGGGCTGTGGTCGACGGGAGCTGCCTGGTCGGCGCCGACGGTCACTTCGGGGTGACGGGCCTGGATGTGACCAGCCTGGCCGACGGCACGCTGACACTGACCGTGTGGTCACGGGACGTGGCCGGCAACCAGAGCGCCACGGGGGCCGGTGGCACGGCCCAGAAGGATACGGTGCCGCCGGCTGAGCCGGTCCTCGCGAGCGTGTCCCCCGCGATCAATGCGGCCAGTGTGGCGCAGTTCGCTTTCTCGGGTACGGCCGAACCCGGGAGCATGATCTCCTACACGCTGGGGCCACAGGCCGGGGGGGGGGCGGGGCTGTCCGGCACGCTCAGCGTCAACGCCGGGGGAGCGTTTGGCCTCTCGGGCATGAATGTGGCAGGGCTGCCCGATGGCGTCCTCGAGCTTCGCCTCAGCGCTCAGGACGGCGTCGGCAACCCCAGCGCCGAGGCCCACAGCGGCCCGATCGTGAAGGATACTGGCGCACCGGAGTTCGAGCTGACCGCGCCTCGGCCTGGCCCGGTGAGCGGCGACGAGGCGCTTGTCTTCAGCGTCTCGGAGCCGGCCACGGTCCGCGCTTCCGTGAACGGGGAGGACTGGACCGTGCTGGAGACGGGGGTGACTACGGTCCAGCAACTGGCGGGTTTCGGCGTGCTCGGGGAGGTGCTGTTCACGGTCTCGTTCTCGGTGCAGGACGCGGCCGGCAACACGGCCAGCCGCAATCACGACTTCACCAAGGACACGATCCTGCCGTCCGGCTACGCGGTGACGTTCGCCGAGGACTTCGTGGACTCCTCGGCCACGGGCGATCTGGCCTTTGGCATCCTGAATGCCGAGGTCGGGGCCACCTTCTCGTTTGTCATCCGAGACAGCGCCTCGAGCCGTGGCCGTGTGGCTGGCGGGGGGACCGTCGTTGAGGCTGACCAGATCGTCACCGGGGTGTCCATCGCGGGGCTGGCCCAGGGGACGCTGACCCTGGAGCTGGCGCTGACCGACGCTGCCGGGAACACTGGGCCCTCGGCGACGGCGACGACGGCCCTGGGGACGACTCTCGAAGTGGTCCTCGGCGACGGTTGGAATGCCATCGGTTGCACCGTGGCGGCGGTGGATTCGGTCGACGAGATCCTCCGTGAAGCGGCCGGGCGGGCTGACGGGGCCCTGGTGCAGAGCGCGCTCCATGGCTACACGGGTGGCTTGCCGACGGCCCTGGCCGGGGATGTCGTTCCCGAGTTTGCGCGTGCCTACATGCTCTTTGCTGGCCGGGCCGGTACCCTGCGCGTCCGGGGCGTGGCTGGGCCTGGCCTGGGGGCTCCGCCCGCAGGCTGGACCTATGCCGCGCCGGGGGAGGACATGCTGGCCTCGGACGTGCCGGCGTCGTGGTCTCTGTGGACGGACGCTCTTCCGGGCCTCGGTTACCGGCGGCTTCTGGGGGGTGTTCTGCTGCCGAGCGGGGTCCCGCTCTGGGTCTACGTGGCGCCGTGAGAAGGAGTCCCGGGTTGGAACTCATACCCTTTCTGAGAGCCCTCTCGGAGGCCAGCGGTGTGTCCGGCTACGAGGAGGGGGTTGCGGCCGTCGTGCGCGAGGCGTTTATCCGGTATGCCGACGAGGTGCGTGCCGATGCCATGGGCAACCTGGTCGCGCTGAAGCGTGGCAGCGGTCCAGAGCCACGCCGCCGGGTCATGCTGGCGGGGCATATGGACGAGATCGGGCTCATGGTGACGCTCCTCGAGGGGGCCTTTCTGCGTTTCACCGAGGTCGGCGGTTTCGATGTGCGCACGCTTCCCGGCCAGGAGGTGGTGGTTCATGGCCGCCGCCCGCTGCCCGGTATCATCGGCTGCCGGCCCCCCCATGTCCTGGCGCCTGCCGACACGGGCCGTCCGACGCCCATGGAGGAGTTGTTTATCGACGTGGGTCTTGGGGCGGACGAGCTGGGCACGCTGGTGCGGGTGGGTGACCCGGTGACGCTGCGGGCGCCGTGCGTGGAGCTGAAGAACGGGCGCCTGGCAGGGAAGGCCTTTGACGACCGGGCGGCCGTGGCCGCGATCGTGGTCTGTCTGGAGATGCTGCGGCAGGTGTCGCACGCCTGGGATGTGTATGCCGTGGCGACGGTCCAGGAGGAGGTGGGGCTGCGCGGCGCTTTCACCAGTACTTACGGCATCCTGCCGGACGTCGGCATCGCCATCGACGTCGGGTTTGCCCGGCAGCCGGGTTTCGAGGGTCCCGAAGCGACGGAACTGGACAAGGGGCCCGCGCTGGTGATCGGACCCAATATCCACCCGGGGCTGTGGCGCGAGCTGAAGGCGGTTGCGGACCTGTATGAGATCCCCGTCCAGACCACGGCGGCTCCGGGGGGCACCGGGACGGATGCCAATGCCATCCAGATCACCCGGGAGGGCATCCCTACCGCGCTGCTGGGGCTGCCAGAGCGCAGCATGCACACCCCCGCGGAGACGATCTGCGTCCGAGACCTGCAGCGGACCGGGCGGCTGCTGGCGCTGTTCATCGCGGGCATGGGTCAGGACTTCATGGACCGTCTGACCTGGGTGCCGGCGGAGAGCAAGGGGAACGGCCGATGATCCTGGAAGCGCTCTCCAATGCCCTGGGTCCTTCCGGCTGTGAGCAGGACGTCCGGGCGCTGATCCTGGAGCAGGTGCGGGACGTCGTGCAGGAGTGCCGTGTCGACCACCTCGGCAACGTGGTCGGGCTGCAGCGCGGCCGCGCGGATGGCCCCAAGGTCCTTGTGGCTGCGCACATGGACGAGGTCGGGCTGATGATCACCCACGCGGACGACGGCGGGATGCTGCGGTTCGTCGCCGTGGGCGGCATCGATGTCCGGGTCCTGCCCGCGAAGCGCGTGGTGGTGGGCAGGGAGCGGGCCCCGGGGGTGATTGCGGTCAAGCCGGTGCACAAGACGAGTCCCGATGAGCGGGGCAGGCCCATGCCCATCGACCAACTGGCCATCGACGTCGGGGCCACGAGCAAGGCCGAGGCCGAGAAGATCGCCGGCAAGGGAGACTACGCGGTCTTTGCCACGCGCTACCAGGACTTGGGCGGGACGGTGACCGGCAAGGCCTTCGATGATCGGGCCGGGTGCGCGGCGCTGGTGGAGTTGCTGCGCCGCGGGCCCTATCCCTTTCCGCTGCACGCGGTGTTCACGACGATGGAGGAGATCGGTCTGCGGGGGGCGCGGGTGGCAGCCTATGCGGTGGCGCCGGACCTGGCGTTCGTGCTGGAGGGGACCATCTGTGACGATAGTCCCAAGAAGCGTGAGGAGAGTCCCACGTCCGAGCTGGGCAAGGGGCCGGTCATCAGCCTCGCGGACCACAGTGTGATCGCCGACCCGCGCCTGGTAGGGCACGTGATGCAGACGGCGGAGGCACTGGGGATGCCGGTCCAGATCAAGCAACCCGGCAAGGGCGGCACAGACGCTGGGGCCATCCACCTGGCGCGCAGTGGGGTGCCCAGCGTGCCGGTATGCGTGGCATGCCGGTACATCCATTCGCCCGTCGCCATGCTCAGCAAGCGCGATCTGGGGCAGACGGTGGATCTGATGGAGCAGTCTCTGCGGCGGCTGCCACCCGACCTGGTCAAGGGGCAACAGAGCGCGATGGAGATGACGCGTCCATGAAAGAGACCCTGTGCGGGCTGGTGGAGGCGTTCGGTCCCTCGGGGCACGAGGGGGCGGTCCGGTCCCTCATTCTGCGTCACCTGGCTGGCCTGGCGGACGAGGTGCGCACGGACGCTCTGGGGAACCTCATTGCCCTGAAACGGGGCGATGGGACCGGCGGGCGTGTGATGCTGGCGGCCCACATGGACGAGATCGGCGTCATGGCCTCCTACATCGACGAGAAGGGCTTCGTGCGCGTGCAGCCCATCGGGGGCGTGAGCCCGGTGCTCGAGGTGGGCGGGCGCGTGCTGTTTGAGAATGGCACGGTCGGCGTCGTCAGCTACGAGAAGCTGGCCGGGGGCGAGCAGGTCCCGCCCATGGAGAAGCTGTTTGTGGACGTTGGTGCGGCGAGCCGGGGGGCTTGCCCCGTGAGGCTGGGTGACGCCGCGTGTTTTCTGCAGCCGATGGTGGTTACCGGTGGCCACTGGACGGCCAAGGCGATGGACGACCGGGTGGGCTGTGCCGTGCTGATGGAGGTGCTGCGGGCCCTGCCGCGGACGCCACATGACTGCTACATCGTGTTCAGTACGCAGGAGGAGGTGGGGCTGCGGGGTGCGACGACGGCCGCCTACGGGATTGCGCCGGACGTCGGCCTCGCGGTGGACGTCACGCTGGCCGGTGACACCCCCGAGCCGGCGGTTCGCATGGCCGTCGCGCTGGATGCCGGTCCGGCGATCAAGGTGAAGGACAGCGGCATGCTGGCCACGGCATGGGTCAAGGACTGGATGATCGACACGGCCCAGGCGGAGGCCTTGCCCTACCAGCTCGAGGTGTTGCCCGGGGGCACAACGGACGCGCGGGCCATCCAGACCACGCGCGAGGGGGTCCCCAGCGGCTGTCTGTCGGTCCCGTGCCGCTACGTGCACTCGCCCTCGGAGACGGTCAGTGCCGCCGACGCCGCCAACGCGGTCAAGCTGCTGGCCGCGATGCTCAGCCGGCCCCTGCCGCGCTGAGGTTGGCCAGGGGCGGGGGCGACCGTGGGAGAACGCTGGAAGCGCACAGGAGAGCAACGCGGGGGAACGCGGCGCAGTCGTCCCGGCATCACCGGTCGTGCGGTGTGCGAGCCGGTGAGGCCGGCAGCCTATGGGGCCGTCCATGGCATCCGTCAGTGAGCTTCTCAGCCAGCCTTGGTCCGGCGAGGTCGGGCCTTCCGAGGGTCTGGCGCCGCTCTTTCCCCCCGGGGTGACGGCCACGCGGGAGACGTGGGCAGGCTTGCGGGCCGACATCCTGCGGCGCTGGCAGGGCATCCTCGGCGAGCCCGAGCCTGAGGAGGTCCCACCGGGGGCCGAGTGGGTGCGCGGTGCGGAACTGCCCGACTGCCTGGCTGAGGAATACCGTCTGCCCACCTCTCCCACGGCGCGGCAGCGGGTGATCCTCCTGCGTCCCCTCGTTCCTGCCAGCGGCCGCGTCCCCGCCGCCATTGTGCCGTTCTACAACCCGGAGGCGATGGTCGGCTGTGACCTCGGCTCGGGCGAGGCGGCGGACGCCCCGACCCTCCATTTCGGCCGGCACCTGGTCCAGCAGGGATACCTTGTGCTCTGCGGCCAGGCGTTCCCCTACAACACCGTTTCGGACCCGGGCACGGGGGTGACCTTTGACTGGTGGCGGGCCGCGGCGCGGAAGCTGCTGGAGCAACACCCCCGCTGGACCGGTATGGGGCGGCTGGTCCGCGACACCCGCATCGCCACCGACTTCCTGCTGGCCCAGCCCGGGGTCGACCCGGAGCGGGTCGTCATCATCGGCCACTCTCTGGGCGGCAAGATGGCGTTCTACAACGGCTGTCTCGACGCGCGCATCCGGGCCATCATCGCTTCCGACTTCGGCATCGGGTTTCGCGCCACCAACTGGCAGGATCCGTGGTACCTGGGCCCGAAGGTGCTTGATCCGGCCTTTCCCGGGCGGCACCACGAGCTGCTGGCGGCGGCGTGTCCGACGGCGTTTCTGCTGGTTGCCGGCCAGTACGATGGGCCGGTCAGCCGGCAGTACCTGGGCGCAGCCCGGCCGGTGTACGAGCTCCACGGTCGCGGGCCGGCGCTGGGGATGCTGGACCATGCCAGCGGGCACCGGCCGCCCGAGACGGCCATGCGTACGGCCTATGCCTGGTTGGCCGAGCAGTTCGGCCTACCCCAACGGCCGTACCGGATCTGAGCCCCATGGAGGACGCTGACGGTGCAGTTCGCCCTATGCAACGAGTTCTGTGAGGGCTGGCCCCTGGACGATGCCATACGGCTGGCCCGGGACGTTGGCTACGCCGGCGTCGAGGTGGCGCCTTTCACCCTGGCTGGGGACGCTCGCGAGGTCCCGCTTGCCGAGCGCGACCGGCTGCGGGAGCTGGCCTTCCGGTGCGGCGTTCGGCTGATCGGGCTGCATTGGCTGCTGGTGAAGCCTGGGGGGCTGTTTCTGACGCATCCGGACGCCGAGATCCGGGGGCGTACCCGGGAGTACCTCGAGGCCCTGGTGCACCTCTGCGGTGACCTCGGCGGCGACCGGATGGTGATCGGCTCCCCCAAACAGCGCCTGGTGATGCCCGGCACGACCCCGGATCAGGCCTGGGGTTGGGCCCGGGACGTGTTCCGTGCGTTGCTGCCGACGGCCGCTGCGCGCGGGGTGGCGCTCTGCCTTGAGCCGTTGGCGCGGTCGGAGACGAGCCTGGTGAACACCGTGGGCGAGGCGATGCGGATGGCGGCGGAGATCGGGCACCCGCGCTTCCGCGTGCACCTTGACGTGAAGGCCATGTGCGACGAGGGCAGGCCACTCGGGACCATCATCCGCGAGGCGGCCGGCTGGGTCGGCCACCTGCACGTGAACGACGCCAACCGCAACGGTCCTGGCTGGGGCGGTACGGACTATGGGCCCATCGTGGCGGCGCTCGCGGCTATCGGCTACGACGACTATGCTTCCGTCGAGGTCTTCGACTTCTCACCCGGCCCCGAGCGCATCGCCCGTTCGAGTCTCGAGTTCCTGCGGCGGGTGTTCGGTGTCCGCTAGTACCGGCGGGCGGAGGTAAGTACCCGTACGTCGGCAGGTGGCCAACCCGGCGTCGGAAAGCAGGCGATGGGGCCCTCGGACCCGCCGGCAATGCGTCTGTCGGCGCGCTCGTCGCTGCCGGCCGGCCATGCTGGCGCCTCTGGCGCTGCCATGGCCATTGCCAGCGGGCGAGC
>Ga0172371_10005364_pt1 | contig 19012 bp, 17 predicted proteins | sample Lak12m_FD_114543 | JGI IMG/M metagenome (GOLD analysis project Ga0172371, IMG submission 114543) | Freshwater microbial communities from Kabuno Bay, South-Kivu, Congo - kab_022012_12m | ecosystem: Environmental > Aquatic > Freshwater > Lake | place: Democratic Republic of the Congo: South-Kivu...
CTTTTGCTACTGTCATCGCTGGTATCTTTGTTGCGATCCCGGCACTCTTTATGAATCTTACCGAGGTGACCGACCTCTGCAGCATCGGCACATTGTTCGCTTTTGTCCTGGTTTCGGGAGGTGTGCTGGTGCTGGATGAACACGGCAAAGGACGTACAGCGCCTTACGATGCAAAGGAGTTTCACATCCCCTACCTTAACAGCCGCTATTTTCTGCCGTTGATCTGGGTGGGGATAGGGTTGTTACTGTGGTACATGTATTACCCCACCCCCGGCCCTTCCCCAATTGCTTCGCTTTCGCTCGCAAGGGAGGGGAGTAAGTCCCCTTTAGGGGATTTAGGGGCATTATCGAAGTTAACGTACCACGAAATCCCCATTCTTCTTTTCGTTGTGATCGCTATCATCCTCACTGTCTTCGGCATCTGGAAAAAATGGTCGCTGATCCCGGTACTCGGATTGCTGACGAACCTCTACCTGATGGCACAACTGGGGACCACCAACTGGCTCCGGTTTGCCGGCTGGCTGGTGATCGGACTGGTTATTTATTTTACCTTCGGTGTGAGACACAGCAAGCTGAGAGGGAAGAGGGTGTGAGAGTAAGAGGGTATGAGAGTATGAAGGTGTGAGAGTAAAAGGGTATGAGGGTATGAGAGTAGAGGGGGGGAATTTTTAATTCTGAGATATGATCGTTGAGTACCTGATCATTGTTCTGGCCGGTATCCTTGCCGGCTTCATCAACACCCTGGCTGGAGGAGGGTCGGTCATCACCCTGTCGCTGTTGCTGATCCTCGGCCTTCCGGCCACCATTGCCAATGGCACCAACCGGTTGAGCGTATTCTTCCAGACATCCTCGTCAGTCACTTCATTCTGGCGTAACAAGATGTTCTCCACCCGGAAGATCTGGTGGCTTATCATTCCAGCCACAGTGGGGTCAATTGCCGGAGCCTGGGTGGCTGCTGGGATCAAATCAAATGCACTGGAGATTGCCATGGTGATCGTAATGGCTTTTATGCTCGTCTTCATCTTTATAAAACCCGAGCGTTGGCTGACAGAGAACACGGCCTTCCTGGAGAAGAAAATCCGTTGGTGGCAGGTGATGCTTTTCTTTACCGTAGGATTGTACGCGGGCTTTCTCCAGGTAGGTGTCGGCTATTTTCTTCTGATGGCGTTGGTGCTGGGTGTAGGATTCGAACTGGTGAAAGCCAATGCAGTCAAAAACCTGATCATCCTCTTTTCTGCCACAGTTTCCGTTATCATTTTTATTGTCAGCGACCAGGTATACTACCTCTACGGGATCCTTCTCTCGATCGGCAGCATCGGAGGAGCGTATATTGCCAGCACCATGGCTGTAAGGAAGGGTGGCCGTTTCATCCGGTGGGTAATTGTCGCCTCGGTGATCCTTGCAGCGCTCAAGGTGACGGGCCTGGTGGATTTTCAGGTGCTGTTCAGGGGAATCTTAAAATAGGCGGACAAACGGACAAGCGGATAAGTGGACAAGCGGACAAGCGGACAAGAAAAAATTATAAGATGAAAGCAACAAATCAACGGAAATTTCAATTTTCCATTTTCAATTTTCCATTTCTACTTCTCTTCATGGTGTTATTGGGACTGGGGGCCTTCCCTCAGGATCCGGTATCCAGTCATCCAGCGATCCAGTCATCCAGTGATCCCGGGTCCCATATCCCGGATCCCGGATCCCGGATCGGTAACTGGGTTCTGGTGATCCACGGAGGCGCCGGCGGACCTCCTGCGGGTTCGATGCCGGAGGAGAAAGAGAATGAATACAAGGAGAAACTCACCGAAGCTCTTGGTATCGGCACGGAGATCCTGCAGAGGGGAGGAAGCAGCATGGAAGCCGTTGAAGCGGTCGTGATGTTTATGGAGGATTGCCCGCTGTTCAATGCCGGGAAAGGGGCCGTGTACAATGATGAAGGAGTTGCCGAGATGGATGCCTCCATTATGGATGGCAGTACGCTGATGGCAGGTGCGGTCACTGGTGTCCAACGGATAAAAAATCCCATAGCAGCGGCTCATCTTGTTATGGATAAAACCCGGCATGTGTTGCTGATGGGTGAAGGAGCTGAAATTTTTGCAAAAGAGCAGGGCCTTGAACTGATGGATCCCTCCTATTTTCAGACACCTGAACGTACTGAGCAATTCGAACGGTTGAAGAAAAAACAAATGGAGGATAGAAAGGACGTAATAGAGCCTCCAGGATCAACAAAAGATCCGGATCAGGGAACCAAAGGGACTGTTGGAGCCGTAGCATTGGATAACATGGGAAACCTGGCCGCCGCCACTTCGACCGGCGGGCTGATGATGAAGATGAAAGGCAGGATCGGCGACACGCCTGTCATTGGCGCAGGAACCTATGCCAACAATGCCACCTGTGCGGTTTCCTGCACAGGCACGGGTGAGTATTTCATGCGTAACGTGATTGCTTTTGATGTTTCTGCACTGATGGAATACCGTGGGTGGTCGCTGGAAGAGGCGGCCAGCTTCCTGATCCACGAAAAACTTAAATCCCAGGGTGGCGGAGGCGGATTGATCGCCGTCGACAAAGAGGGAAATATCACCATGCCATTCAACACCAACGCCATGTTCCGCGGGTATGCCAAAGCCCAAGGGGGAAGTCGGGTCGAGATATACTAAGGATTGAAATTGCGAAATGGCGATAGAGGTATTTTAATCATCCTGGTGTTTTCCGTACCAGTTTATTTTGCGGGTCACAAACATCACAGATGCAATGACAATGAAAAGACCTATACTCCCCATTAAAAGCGCATACTCCTGAAGCTGAAGAACGATAAACAAAAAACCGTACAGGATGGCTAACAGAATGAACAATATGGTTGTCATCCCGATTTTTTTAAGAATACTGAACGAATAAACAGTGATCAGCGCTACAACGGATACACTTGAAATCAGATAGGCGTAGTTGAACCTCATCTGTTCCGATAGTGAAATTAATAAGGTGTAGAAAATAATTAAGCCCAGGCTGATCAGCAGGTATTGAAAAGGATGTACCTTCTTTTTGCTGAGAACCTCTATGATTAGAAAAGTCAGGAATGTCAGGGCAATGAACATGACCGCATATTTTGCCGACCGCATGGATTTTTGATACTGATCGACTGGTAAGAGCAAACTGACCCCGAAAGCTGAACCGGACAGTTCAAATTCCTTTCCTGTCCAGGATTGAGGGTAGTTTCTGTTCAGATTCAGGATATTCCATGTTGCTGTAAATCCTTCTTTTGAAACATCTCTTTTGTCAGGCAAAAATGCCCCGTCGAATGCCGGGTCCGACCAGGAGGAGGTAAGATCAGCGTCGGATGTTCTCCCTACCGGGACAAAGAATAAATTTGTGCTGCCATCCAGGTTCAGCTGAATGTTGAAATTAATTTTCCGTGTCTCATCTATTGCCTTCAGATCAGGCAATGCAGAAATCCCCGAAGTGAACAGATCTTTGTTCTCGACCCCTGGTGTCACCTGGAGTGTAGCGTCATTCCAGTTTACCAGGACTTCTTTCTGTATCCCCCTCAAATCCGATATGCCGAGCGACAGAGTGGCGTCATCCCAGGAAATTCCTGAAATGTTGTTGGATATCTCGGAGAAGTCAGGATAATTAAAAATGCCCGAGATCTTCAGAACAGATGAATAGACTACGACCTGGTAGATCCCCCGGTACCTTATTTCGGGTATGATCTCACCGACGACGGATAATGAATCCGGGAGAAAATGTGCCATTTGTACAACCGGGGTGACATTTCCTTCCTGGGTTGTTTGTTTCGAAAAAGGAACTGATAATACCGGGCCACAAACCGTTTGGGTATTTCCCCATTTTGAATTGACCTCATTCACCACCTGGTCCCTTAGTTTTTCCCTCTCCGAGATCAGACCCTTGATCATCTCCATCGGGATCAACAACAAGAGCAACAGGATGCCGATAATGACCGCTTTGACTGTGATTGAATTTGACAATCGTGTTCTGAATTCTTCAAATGTGTTCATACGTGTTGTTTTAAAAGTGCTTTGTATTTCAAAGTTAAAAATTAAAAAAATTATGCGTTGATCATCAATCTTTCCAATGCTTGCAAATGCTTCTTAAACAGGACCTTTCCGCCCTCAGTGGCACGATAGGTCGTTCGGGGTTTTCTGCCGACAAACTGCTTTTTTACTTCAATCAGGTTATTCTCTTCCAATGATTTCAGATGGCTGGCCAGGTTGCCGTCAGTAACCTCCAGCACCTCTTTCAGTAAAATGAATTCAGCCCAGTCGTTGACCATAAGGACCGACATGATCCCGAGCCTCACCCTGCTTTCGAAGACCTTATTGATATCTGATATCGGATTTTCCATCAGGCATACTTCTTATAAAGGATGATCCCGTAGATAACATGCAGAATACCGAATCCCAATGCCCAGAAAATTAAGCTGCAGGAGGTGAATATCCCGGCAAGAATTCCCAGCAGAATTTCTGACAGTCCCATGTACCGGATCTCACCAAAGGTATATTTTGATGCACAAAACAACGAGAGTCCGTAAAAAACAAGCATGGAAGAAGCAACCAGGGTAACGTCATTACGAACCAGGAGAATGATCGTAAACATTCCACCCACGATCATCGGGACAGCAAAGAAATAGATTGTCCGTCTGGCTGTATGGTTCCAGAATGCCAGGTTGAGGCGTTTTGCTTTTCTCCACGAAAAATAGAACCCGAAAGCAGAGGCTAACAACAGGACCAGTAATGCATCCGCAAGAAGGTACCAGAACCTGATATCATAGTTAAAGGGTGATTCCAGGTTAACCCTGTCGATAAACTCTCCAGAACCATCATCCATGATGAGAAATCCCGCGACAGCTCCGAGAAGGGCTATAATTCCTGCCGAAATACTGGAAAGCCCGCTCAGGGAGAGGAATCTCGTTGATTTTTCCATCATGGATTTAATCTCTCTGAGATCATTGTTTTGTGATTGACCGCTATTCATTGAGAAAATATTAAAAGTACTTTGCGTTACAAAGTTAATAATAAAAAATCAAATTAAAACAGAAAATGATAGAAATTAAAAAAATGGTCTTACTTCACCACCTCCACCTTCCCAAAGCCAATCTTCTCCAGCGGTTTCAACTGAGTTTTGGCATCGCCTGCAATGACATAGTACATTCTATCCGGGGCTATGTACCTATCAGCCAACTCCCTGTGACGGTCAAGTGTCATATCTTTTACGATAGTCTGTTCGTTCTTCACATAATCGAACGGGAGATTGTACACAGCGATATCACTCAGCATGCCGATCAGGGCGCGAAGTGTTTCAAAATCCCTCGCGTTGCTCTTGATAAGTGCGTTTTTAGTGAACTGCAGTTCCTCTTCAGTGATGCCGTTCCGGTACTGCTCCATCAGATCCTTGAAGATCTGCACTGACTCTTCGGTAGCTGATGAACGAACGCTTGCAGAGGCAATGAAAGGGCCCGGGATCTCACTGCCTCGGAAACCGGTGCGTGCACCGTAGGTGTATCCTTTTTCCTCCCTGAGCACCATGTTCACATTCCCTGCAAAAGAGCCTCCCAGTTTGTAATTCATCACGGTGGCGGGATAGAAGTCGGGATCCGTTCGTGACAGGGCCAGGTAACCGATGTTGATAACAGATTGCTTTGCTCCGGGTACATCCACGAAATAGACCTTTGATGAAGCCAGTGGTTCGGGGAGTGAAAATGCCGGGAAAACCACCTCTTTGGCCGGCCATTGAGTTGCCAGATCCTGCAGTGAAGTCATCACACGGTCACGGTTGATATCCCCGGCTATCAGGAACGAAGATACGGTTGGGGAAAAATTGGCTTCGTAATAGGCTTTCAGGTCATCGATAGTGATTGATTCAATGGTTTCAAGGGTTCCCTGGCGGTCGACGGAGAAAATGTGATTTTCACCGTAAAGCAATTTGTTGAAGGCTTCGCTGACGAGAGTGTTCGGACTTGCTTTCTGGCGCTTCAGGGAGTTGAGGAGCTTGGTCTTTGCCAATGCAAACTCCTCTTCGTCCCATCGCGGTTCAAGCAGGATCTCCTGTACAAGAACCAGTACACTGTCATAATTCCTGACCAGTGCATTTGCACTGATCGAAATGTCATTGTTGGAGGCGCTAACGCTAATACTTGCCCCAAGCATGTCAATGGCTTCTTCCAGCTCGAGGGGAGTCCTGTTTTTCGTTCCCTCCATCATGAGCTGGGCCACCAGGTAAGCCACTCCAGCTTTATCCGGTTGATCCAGATAATGTCCTCCACGCAGGTTGAGGCTGAACTGGATCAGCGGAAGTTCGTGCTGTTCAATCCCGTAGACCCTGACCTCATTGGCAAGGGATCCTTCCCAAACTGCAGGCAGGTTGAGCAGCGGATCAGGTCCGTCAGCCGGCATCACGGATCGATCGAAGGCTGTCGGGGTTTTCACGATCTCTTCCTCTCCGCCATCAGCAATCTCCACCTGGGTGGCTTCGGCAATGGTCTCTTCCACCACTCCAGATTTTACAGAACCTTCGGCAACGAGATCCAGCTGTCCTTTGGGAACAAAACTTGTCGCCAGGAAGGATTTGTCCTTGATATATTTGTTGTATACCCTTAAGATATCCTCTTTCGTGACCGCTTTTGTCCGTTCAAGGTCAACCTTGTAATAGGATGGATCATTCTTCTGCTCATTGTAATACGCCAGCTGGAATGATTTCCCCAGAATACTGCTGATCCCGTTATAAAAGTTGGTCTCCAGTCCGGCTTTGATCCGTTCAACATCCGCTTCGGTAAATCCCTCATCCTCAAACAGGATAAAAGCATCATTGATCCCCTGTTCCACATCTTTCAGGCTTACTCCGTCGTTGGCGGTGACCACGATGTTGAAAGAACCTGTGATCTCCTGGTTGCTGCTGTATGCATACTGGCTGGAAGAGAGTTTTTTCTCCTTTTCCAACACCTTGTAAAGCGGCGCTTTTTTGCCCTGGGAGAGCAGCTGACCCAGGTAACTCAGTGCATACGCATCTTCTTTGTAGTCTTCAACCGTGGGCCATATCATCCTGAATTGGGGGGCTTTGGCAAAATTATCTTCATGATATACCCTGATGGTCTCATCCAGTGTGACAGGAATCGGTTCAGGATCCGTGATTTCCTCTCCCCGCGGGATCTCTCCGAAATATTTCCCGATCAGCTTTTTGGCTTCATCCACATCAAAATCACCGGCCAGCACAAGGGTAGCATTGTTTGGGACATACCATTTCTGGTGAAACTCCTTGACATCTTCAACGGAGGCATTTTTCAGGTCTTCCATCTCACCGATGACCGTCCAGCTGTAGGGATGGCCTTTTGGGTAGAGGTTCGTCGCGATGACCCAGGACGTAAATCCATAGGGCTGGTTGTCGACCGACTGCCTCTTCTCATTCTGCACCACATTCTGCTGGATATTGAAGGCACTCTGAGTGACGGTGTTGATCATGTATCCCATCCTGTCCGATTCCAGCCAGAGGATCTTTTCAAGGGCATTTTTCGGGACAACTTCAAAATAGGTGGTAGCGTCATTGCCGGTGCCGCCGTTCAGCGTGCCGCCCGCATCCTGGATGATCTTGAAAAACTGGTCTTCGCCTACATTCTCCGATTTCTGGAACATCATATGCTCAAACAGGTGAGCAAAGCCGGTACGACCTTCCACTTCACGGTTGGAGCCAACATGAAACTGGATGGCCAGGGCAACGATCGGGTCGGAACGGTCGACGTGAAGGATCACATCAAGGCCGTTTGGCAGCGTGTACTTTTCATAGACAATGTTGAGGTCGTCTTTCTGTGATTTGCATCCAAGCAGCGTAAACAGCGCCAGGGCAAGGAATAGGAGGAGGTTTCTTTTCATGATGTTGGTTTGGTTTATGGATATTTACATTGATTGTGTCTGAAAAGGAGGATAAAGCTATAAAAATTTTGGAAACGGATAGATAAAAATCCGGGTGAATGAACCACAGATCCTTCTAACTTTGTCATATTAACACCCATACATATCATGAAACGGCTCCGCTACGCATTTTTCCTGTTGGCTTTTCTTTCTGTAATTCAACCCTTTGCTCAAGGAGATACCACCATCTTCTTCTCAAAAGAGGGATCTCCGGTGACTTCACGGAAGCAGGCTGAATCCTTCCAGGTAGTAAGAAAATCGGGGGATAGTCTGTTCATCCTGACATCGAACTTTCTGAGAAACGGGAAATGGGTGGAAACGGAGAAATTCGAATTTCACCGGACTCATGACTCTGTATACATGGTTTGTCAAACGCTTAAATCCGGTAAAACCGACACCTTTTACCGTCAGGCACAAAGGACCGACACCGGATTTATGATATCCGACCTCAGACAGGGGATCCTCACTTCCCGGGGATTCAGTTACCTGGTAGCTCCGCTGGTCAAAGAGGGCACCTGGATCTATTATGATCCTGAAACCGGTGGTCTGGACCGCGACGAATCAATCAGCAACAATGAGATCATGGATACCCGTTACTGGGATGGAGAGAGTGATACCTTTATCACGGATGTGCTGACTGTCTCTGAGTTTGCCCCGGAGTACAAAGGGGGGGATGAAGCCTTCCACGAGTTTCTGATGGACCAGATTGTTTATCCCGGGGAGGCGAAGGAAAAAGGGGAACAGGGGAGGGTGTTTGTCAGTTTCATCGTGATGGAGAACGGTCTGCTGAAACGGATCAGGGTGATCCATGGTCCCTCCCCTTCCCTCAACGCGGAAGCCCTCCGGGTGGTCTCCCTGACGGACGGAGACTGGATTCCCGCCAGAAACCGAGAAGAGGCAGTAAGAGTGATCTATGTCCTGCCGATTATGTTCTCGTTGCAATAAAATGCGTCCTACCGGTTCTTCATCGCTTTTGCATTCACGATAAAGAAATAGACCAGAAACCCGATAGCGATGGCAACCAGTTCAATCCCGATCGGGAGAAACCCGTCACGGCCATCGTGCCATGTGATAGTACCGGTGCGGTTGAAGATCTCGATAAGGATGAGCCCAAGGCCGGCCATCAAGGCGATCAGACCCCATTTCAGGTTAGGGTAACGTGTGCTCTCACCGGAAGGAAGGGCCGGAGGATCCAGGATCCCTGCTTTTTCCAGGTGTCCGGATTTTACAATCTTGCGTTTCAACAGGTAATCGGTATACACTTTTATCAGCGCAAAAACGCCGTAAAAAACAGTTCCGACAATAATGATAGTTCCAAGGGTTTCCATTTTTTCTTAATTTTAATGTTCAACATTTGGACAATATGTCGCAGGTTCTCTCTTCAGGTTGCAGCAAATCCTTTTTTTTCGCTATTTCGTCATTTCGCTATTTATTTTCTCCTGCAACCTTTCTCCCTGACAAACGACAGATATCAAAATGGATGATGCAACGCTGATCGCGCAGGTCCAGGCCGGAAACGAACACGCAAACAGGTTTCTTATCGAAAAATACAAAAACCTGGTGTGGCATCTGGTATTGCGGATGGTAGATCAGCAGGAGGATGCTGAAGACCTGTGCCAGGAGATATTCCTCAGGGTTTTCAGGGATATCGGGAGGTTCAGGGGGGAATCGAAACTATCGACATGGATCGGAGCCATTGCATACAACATGAGTATCAGTTATCTGAGAAAGAAAGGAAAAAATATCATGGTCTCCGTTGATGACTATCTTCCGGTCGCTTCAGGTAAGCCTGCTGTTGAATCTGCCGATGAAGCGGTGGATAAAAGCAGCATGAAAAAGATCGTTCACCGGGTGATCGACACGTTGCCGGTCCAGTACCGGACTGTCATCACCCTGTTCTATCTGGAAGAATTATCTTATAAAGAGATTGAAGGGATCACGGGGATGCCTGAAGGGACAATAAAAAGTTACCTGAACCGGGGCCGGGAGGCCATCCGTGAAGGAGTTCTGCGGCTGGTTCCCGATATGCATCCGCAATTGTCAACGATGAAGTAAAACATTAAATTTGCAATTATGAATTCCGAAACTGACCGATTTTCAGAGCTGGAAGCCCTGATCACGGAAGCCCTGAAGGAAAATCCTGAACGCGAACTCTCGATCTCTTTCACGGATACGTTACTCAGGAAAGTCGAAAAAAGGTTGACCTGGAGAGAGTTGATCCATGAATTCGCCATGAAGACCGGCATTGTGGCCGTCTCACTGATCATCCTGGCCGTATGCCTGATCTTTCCGAACCGGGATTCGACCAATCCAATTATACAGATGATTGTCGACAACTGGCAAATTGTCTCAGGAGCCGTTTTCCTCATTCTGTTCACCTTCTTTTCCGACCAGGTCCTGTTGAAATTCTATACCAGGGAGAGAATATCCTAGATGCCGGATCCTGGATGTAAACAGTTCAAACCGCGCGCTTTACTATTATAAAATAGGATGGAATGAGACAATTCTTCATCACTAATGGTATCCTAATTTTGTTGTTCTCTCTAATGGCGAATGCACAAGAACTTAATTGATTCATGGCATTCGTAATTCATGATCATTCTTGTTCATTGGAAATCAATCGTAATTAAAAAGGGCGATCCCTTATCAGAACCGCCCTTTCCAGTGTCAAATCCCCTGTCATTTACAACCAGAGAAATATGGTACCGCTGTTCTGTCCGTGGTACCAGTCGAGTTTGTATTTAGTGGGACAAGCGGGTGGCACGACGGGCTGATTGTTGTTGTCGAAGCCAAATGTCATTGTTGCGCCTTTGTTCTTGCTGGGGATATCGATACTCTGGATCCCGTCGACCGGATCAAAGTTGCAGGCCTGAACATAATGAACAGTCTGGGAAACACTGTTATAGAACTGGTCTCCGTTACGGCCAACTCCCCAGGTCACCAGGCCGGTATAGTTGCCAACCTGTCCGAAACCTTCCACACCCATTACGAAAGATCCGAGGGTACCAGTATAGATGATCCTCCTGGCGATATTCCAGGTGCGGTTGGACCCGTCATCAAAATTTACCGTCATGAAGCCGTGGGTCTTATGTACGATAGTATTGATGCCGAATCCCAGCTGGACCAGCAACCCTCCGGTAACATTCTTGTGTGTTTTGACGCCATTGATGACAATGGTCTTCTGGCTGGCGACCCTGGTCACCTGCAGGTTGATGGTCTTCACCATTACCGTTGCACCCGGCATATGCCATTGGGTTCCCACGTGCTTGCTTACTTCCACCTTTCCTGTACGGTATACCGTTTCGGGGCAGTTCAGCCCATGGTATGTTATGTAATAGGTGATCGTATCGTTGACGATGTTTGCCGAATCGATCGTAGCATTACAGGGCAGCCAGTCAGTGGATTTAAGGCCGCCGCCGGTCATCATAACTTCGATGTCGAGGTTGATGTCGTCATCGATTTTTTGCAGATGGTTGTCATCCTGAGAGATTTGCTGGACAGAGGTAGAACCGTTTCCATCAGGAGCCGGGTCAACAGGATCCTTCTGGCATCCAGTGATGGCGAGAGCAAGGGCTGCTATTAGGAGCAGGCCGGTTTTAAAGAGGGGGTTTGTTTTCATCGTAGTTTAATTTTGGGTTTCTGAAGATAATACACCGGAAGAGGGTTGTACCCTGATGGATAATTACGAATAAGTCGATTTTCGATTTACGAATGATGATGATCTTTAAAATGGAACATGGATTACACGGATTTACACTGATTTTATCCGGAACGCCCCGTATAGCCGCCATTGATGGCAGCTCAGGATACTCCCTGTGCACTGCGCCCTGTGCTTATTCTTTCCGGAAAAGATCCACCATTTTCACTACCAGCGAGGCATTCTCTTTGATAGCCTCATTGGAGTCTTGTTTCAAAGAGATCGTTTTGATATAGAACAGGGTGTCCAAGGCAGACACGCGGGTATAATTCAGGAGAATCAGGCAGGCATAGTTTTCAAGGAATTCGGTTTTTTGTTCTATGGTCATTGGATTTGATACCAGATCCCGGATGCCAGATCCAAGATAACCGGATAGCTCCTGGGTTGATTGGCGTTGAAATCCCGGTGTTTTCAGAATGTGCACAAACCCGGGTTTATACGCCGGTAAAAGAGGAGCAAAGGCGGTTTGGGATGGGATATAAAACAGGATGGCTTCCCGGTCGAATTTTACGTAAGGAATGTTATGATCCTGTGCCTGAAGTGATACGGGCAGAAACAGGAATAGGAATATCATTTTTTTCATCGGTTCATTTTGTTAAAGAACAATCAATTTCTCTCTTGCCAGAATCACCCCATGCTGCTCCAGAACAAATATATAAAGCCCGGAATGCGTTCCGGCAATATCTAAAAGAAATTCTTTCTCAAAATCCTTCTCCAGAATCCTTCTCCCAAACAGATCATACATGACAAGTCTCATGGCCTCACTTGTATTTTCTCCTGCCATATCCTTTACCCGTATCTGAATCCTTTCTGATGCCGGATTGGGGTAGATCTGCAACCGGTATCGTCCCTCATCTTTCACTGGTTCTCCAAAACCCGTGATGATATCGCAATCGCAGTCGATCGTATCAGTAAGGATGGGAAACGGACAGAGGCTGTCGTAGACAAAGGGAAAGGACGGGTGGACAGGCGGACAGGTTAGACAAGATCAATCAGGCGAAGCCTCTATCAGGCCGCAGGCCTCAATCAGCGAAGCTCCACCACCAGCGACAGCTCCGTGACCGCACAAACGCCGAAGTATCCTACGGCGCCCGGACTCAGGTTGGTCATGACGTTGGCATTTGCCGTGGGGAACATGCTGCCCTGCCAGTTGGTTTCCAGGAGGAGCTGGCGCAGGAACTCGGCATGACCGGGGGTAAGGGAATAACGGCGCTCTGTGATGACGCTTCCGGCCGGAAAAAATGTCTGTTCAACGACCGGAGCAAATATCTGGCTGACATCGATTGTCGGGAGAGTGTAAAAAAGAAGCCGGGCGCGGCAATCAACCGGATCAAGCGTATCGTACCCGGGTAGGAACGACCAATCGATCAGCACCTCCCACATAGCCGGGACATCCGCACTGAAAGCAGACGCTACCCAGTCGATATGGTAGAGGTTATCGCCTTCATCTTTTTTATAGGTCAGCTCATTGAATACCTTACCGGGGACCATAGTGGCCTGTGCCGAATAGGTTTTCTCCTGCCAGAGGATCTGCAGCGTATAGCTTGTGTTGATAGCAGCCACAAACGAGGAGTCGGTCAGGTACCGTCCCTGCTGCATGGGATCTTCATTCAGGAACCATAATGAATCGGGAGAAGCAATGAACACGGTCGCACCGGTGACCGGCGCCGGAGTTTCATTTAGAGCAGGTATCGGCTGACTGATTGTGATGGCATGGGCTCGCCGTTCATCCGTCAACATGGCATCCACAACGATCAGTCCGGTCGGTTGGTCAGGAACCGTCCAGTCAACCTGTTTCACACAGCCGGCGAACAACAGTAAAAGGATGATATACAGGGATTTTTTTTTCATCAGAATTTAAACTGGTAATTGATGGATGGAATAACCCCGGCTACAGAGATCGTCGTGGGAACAAGTTCGTAATCCCCGTCAAGGTTTGAGGGAACAACAAAGTTCCCCTGTCCGTCCTGGTACTTGTTGAAACTTACCGAAAACGGATTGTTTCTGCCGTAGGCATTGTACAGGGTTACCGACAGGTTGTGCCGGAACCTGCTTTCCGGCCGGTTCAACCGGTAAACCACCGAAAGGTCAAGCCGGTGGTAATCGGGAAGCCGGTCGTTGTTCTTTTCCCCATAGAGTGGGATCGAGGAACCATTGTATTCAAAGAATCCGATGGGAGAGGTAACGGGATTGCCTGTCATGTACACCCAGTTCGCCGAGAAAGACCAGCGCTTCCGGGTGTCATAGGAAATAAACAGGCTGATATTGTTCGGGCTGTCGAAACTCGCCGGATAGTGATTCCCCTCATTAACTCCCGTCGTCTCCATCATGGCCCGCGACCAGGTATATCCGATCCAGCCACTCAGCTTCCCGGAAGGTTTCTGAAGCATCAGCTCCAGCCCGTAGGCCAAGGCTTTCCCGAATCTGAGTTCCCCCTCCAGCAACGGGTTATACAACAGGTTTGCGTGATCGGTATAGTCGATGTGGTTCCTGAAATATTTATAAAAGCCTTCTGCCGAAAAAAAGAGGTCAGAGGAACCAACCTTCAGGAAATAACCCAGCGTGAGCTGATCCGTCTTCAGAGGCTGGATGTTGGGTCCCGCCGGAGCCCACACCTCCAGCGAAGTGAACGGCCCGGTGGCATTGGAAAGGAGTTGAATGAACTGGGTAGTGCGGCTGTAACTGGCTTTGATGGAGGAGGTCCTGTTCAGTGCAAACCCAACGGATACCCGCGGTTCGGGACTGAAAAAAAGATCGTAAGAGCTGTTTTTATCCACCGATAACGTATCGATTACCGTATAATTGGCATCAAAGAAATAAATTGACGTAGGGCCGAAATCCTGCCATACAGGCAACCGGATACCATAATCAATGGAGAGCCGTTTACCGACCTTCTGCTCGTTACTCAGATAAAGCAAATACTCCATGGATGTGTATCGTGACACCTCCCTCACTTCCAGCTGCTCATCCTCTCCCTGTTGCTTTATATTTCCCGGATCTGAGTGATAGCGGCTGACGGCGAATCCTGCCCGAAGAGTGTTTGCGGGGTTCAGAAACCAGGTAATGTCGCTCTTCAGGCTTAGGTTGCCGATGGATGATTGCCAGTAGCTTTTCCTGTCGGCTGAGAGGAACAGAGAGTAATTATAATTGCTGTAACTGAGGGTTGTATTTGAGAAGAGTTTTGGATTAAAAAGGTGGTTCCAGCGGAGGGTGGATGCCAGGTTGTCCCAGGTTATCCCGTAGGTCCGATACACCGAGTTGGTAAACCGGTTAAAGGCATCTTTCCCGGTGAAGAACGTAACATATATCCTGTCTTTCCGGGAGGCTTTCATGTTTATCTTGGCATTGATATCATAAAAATAGAGATTGAATGAGCCTGCCTGATCCACCAGGTAGTTGAGCCAGTTGAGGGTTGATAACCGCCCTGAGATCAGAAAAGAGGCTTTATCCCTGATGATGGGACCTTCAAGCGTAAGAGAGGATGCATAGGGGCCTATGTTTCCGCCGAAACTGAAGCGTTTCATATTCCCTTCCCTGGCTGTGATACTGATCACCGAGGAGGCCCTCCCTCCATACCTCGCCGGGAAGTCCCCCTTATAAATCTCCATGTCATTCACCGCATCGGGCGCCAGCACGGAGTAGAAGCCAAACAGGTGTGAAGGGTTGTAAATGGTTGCTTCATCGATCATCAGAAGGTTCTGGTCATTGTTCCCTCCCCTGACATAATAGAGTGACGAGCCGTCTCCGAAGGATCTGATCCCCGGCAGAAGCTGCAACGCTTTCAGCACATCTGCATCGCCGGCAAAACCAGGAAGGCGGTCAAGGGTAGCGCCGGAAAAGTTGAAATCACCGGGCTGGTTCACTGCTGGCAGCTGATCATTATCCCTGGCGCTGATCACCACTTCACGCATTCCCAGGCTGGTCTCCTGCAGATCAAGGGAGATTACGGTGTCCTTTTTCAGGTCCAGCAGCCGCCATTTCTCCCTGTATCCCAGGTAGGAAAACTGAAGGGCCATGGATCCTTCAGGCAAAGAGAGAGAGTAGAACCCATACTCGTTTGTGGTTGTCCCTTTCGCCTGTTTCCATACCACAACATTGGCTCCGATCAACGCCTCACCGGTAAGACTATCGTGCAGGTACCCGCTGATAACGTACAACGGGGAGGGATTCGCCTGTGAAATTGAAACAGCCTGCTGACCTGATCCTGTCCGTTTCAGGACAACCTGGTTTTCCACTTTCAACCACTCCATACCACGGCTCCAGAGGATCTCATTCAGTACCATGTAAATTGGCTTCAACCTGCAGGCGTAGGTTACTTTCTGATCCGTGGGAATGGCGTCTGAGCTATAGGAAAAGCGGATATCCCCTTTATTTGAGAGTTGCTGAAGAACCTCGCTGAGAGGGACATCTTTGAAATCCAGGGAGATCTTCTGATCCAGGTCCTGGCCGATGCTGCTTCGTTGGATTCCAATAACAAGGAATACTGCGACAAAGCCAGGTAGAAAGGCTTTTACGTTAAATGGCCGGATCCATCTATGCCAGGAGATCAGTTGCATCCTTTCCCGTAAAGGATCATCCCGGATGCGGTGTTTTCCAACCGGAGGTCAAGCGTAGCCATGATCACATTCAGCACCGACTCCAGGGATTGCTGGTCGAACGCAGCGGTCAGGCGGCAGGAAGCGAGGCCTTCATTGGCAAGGGAAATGTCGGCCTGGTAAACTTTGCCCAGCGTGTTTACGATCATATCCAGCCGATCGTCAAGAAATATCAGGTGATGGGTTTTCCATGCCAGGAAGTTCGGATCATCATTGGGAGAGACAACAATCCGCTGGTTAGACTGGGTCATCTCTGCTTTTTCTCCGGGGATGATTCTTTTTCCCAGCGACCGGGACTCTTCAAAGTAGAGTGAAACGCTTCCGTCAACAAGAACCACCTCCAGATCGCCTGTAACAGGCTGGGCATCAACATAAAATGAGGTACCCAGTACTTCAAGCCTGGAGTTGCTGCAGTTGATCACAAACGGGAGGAGAGAATCCCTGTTTACCTCGAAATAGGCTTGTCCGTTCAGTTCAATATTCCGGTTTGTTTTTCCGTAATCTTCCGCATAGGTCAGTGAAGAGAAGGCGTTAAGGGATACGATCGAACCATCCGGCAAAACGGCATCCATGACTTCACTGGCAGCAGCCAGTCTGACGATCGCCGTTTGCGTAAAATAACGGTAAGCGATCCAGGTTGGGATCAAAAGCACCAATGCAATGGCAGCGACGAGTGAAGCCCTGATCATGATCACCTGCAACGGGAGCCTTCCTTTGCTGATCGGAACGATTTTCGGTTCCGGTTGTTCAGGCGTCAGAGGCTGGTTTTCAGTTACAGGTTGCAGGTTGAAGGTTGCAGGGTGCGAGGTGTGGGGTGTAGGTTGTGGGGCGTAGTTCGCCGGTTGCTTCCTCCCGGATCTCGAATCCCGGATCCCGGATCCCGGATCTCCCTGCCTTGTTTTTACTGCCGAAGCCTTGGAGGAGGAAGTACCCTGTGTTATAAACCCTTTCAGCTTCGGAGCCAACGCTTTCCATTCAACTTCCGGATCCACCTGTTGCTCTACCTGGTCGGCCATCATATCCAACCAGGTTTTCCGAAATTCATTGAACAGCGCGCTGTTTTCGGGGCCGGATTGGATCCATGCCGAAAGCTCCGCGATCTCTTCCGGGGAGGCTTCTGCGGAGAGGTATCTGGTGATCAGATCGGGGTAATATGTATCGTGTGTGTTCATTTATCCGTTCATTATACACTTATGTTGCGGGATACCCTGATGGAGGGAATCGTGAATGGGTGAATGGTGTGAGTATCGAATTTCGTGAATAACATGAGTTGTGAGGGGGAAATGAGGATTGGAGACTGAGGACTGGAGACTTCCGTCGAATGGGAACCCGCATCCAGCATCTCGTATCCCGCAGCGCGCATCATTGTCATTGCGAGGAACCGAAGCTGCGAGGGAACCGAAGCAGGAGTGACGTGGCAACAGCATCTGCAAACAAATGCATAACAAGGCCACTGTCAGGTAGTCTTTCAACCGGATCCTGAGATGTTGCAGCGCTTTCGACATCTGGGTCTCAACGGTCTTAACCGAGATCTGGAGCCTCTCTGCGATAGCCTGGTATTTCATATGTTCATTGCGGCTCAGCAAAAACACTTCCCGGCATCTGTCGGGCAGTTCCGAAATAGCTTCATGGATCTGATCCCGGAGCTCTTTTTCCACAATCCTGTCAGTTTGTTCATAGGAAGCAAGGGGAAAAAGGTTCTCCTGTGCCAGCAGACGGGTGTCGAACTTTTTATTGTCGCGAAGGTAATTCAGTGACCGGTTTCTGACGGTGGTGGAGAGATAGGTCTTTACCGGCCTCGAAAGGTTTATCTGTTCACGTTTAGCCCACAGGCCGATGAAAGCTTCCTGAACGATCTCCCTGGCAGCTTCATAGTCTTTGACATACTGAACGGCAAAAAGAACAAGTCCTTTGAACTCGGTTTTGAATAATCTCTCAAATGTAGATTTGTCCAGGGATCTGTCCATTTGCAGTGAAAGGTGTCGGCTTGTAAAAGTAACAAATATATTTTTTCTTCGATGTTGGTACCTGGTTCTTTTTCCATATCTTTGAGAGTCCAATATATTATCCGTGAAACGGCCTCTGACATGCATTTTTTTCGTGCTATTTTCGTCATCCATGCTGGAAGCGAATATCGCTCCCCCACAGGCTTATATTACAGAAATCCAGGTTGATTCTTCCGGTAGCTGGACGATTGAACTGGGTTTTCATGAGATGAGCATGCTTTTTATTGATTCCATGCGTCTGGAAACATCCAGTGGTTCGGCACAAATCCTGCAACTGAACTATTTGCCTGGATATACTATTTATTATTATGACTCATTGGCTCTTGTTACGAATGCGAATCTCTCAAATTCCTTGACCATCGATCTATCCTGTGATTATGTTAAACTCTATTCCTATGCCTTCACCGGGAATCTTGTAGTCTCAGTAGATTCTGTCGTTTTTGGATCTTATCCGGGATCATTTCTTAGTCAGGTTTCCCCTGCTCAGTCGATGGCAGAAGTTGGTTTCATGCAAGGCCCAGGTTGGTGTGGAAGTTTCTGCCTTGATAACAGTCCCACATTGGGATTACCCAACGACACGGCCGGATCACTTTCCACACTTTTTGGTATGGTTTACAGTATCGACGGGAATCCTTTTACCGAAGGATCCTTTCTGTTTGACCGGGGCAATTTCTTTATATATATCCAACCTGATGGCTCTTTTTCACAACGAATTTTTGCATGTGACTATTACGAAGATACCATCAACATATATTTTCCTCCCTGGCCGTACACGACTGTCTCGTATGTTATTGATCCGGTTGA